>JACCEA011055752.1_pt1 | contig 27429 bp, 23 predicted proteins | sample 7449851 | NCBI WGS metagenome assembly JACCEA01 (sample SAMN15323453, study PRJNA562643) | freshwater metagenome | isolation source: river surface water | place: USA:Blue River Watershed | collected 2017-08-18
TATTGGGCTGTACCTACCGGATTTCCCAGCAACTTCGAACCCCAACCCTCTGTTTGAATTAAAGCCAAGGTCCCCTTGAACATCTTTCAACTCATCAGCTCGTCGCCCAAGGAAGTGACATTTACTTGCTGACAATGTTGTACAATATTCCATATTTTTTTGAACGTGGGTGGTCATTTTAAGAGTTAAAGGACTAACGAACTAACAAATTGGTTTCTGCCCGATGATTGTTCTAAATATAGATCGAGAGATCGAGCTACGAGATTGAACTTAGGTTTGGCCGGTATCAAGGAAGTGACATTTACTTGCTGACAATGTTGTACAATATTCCATATATATATATTTTTTTAACGGTGACGAAACGAACTACCCAGGTATCCAAAGCTACAAAACTAACAAAAACAATAGTTGGTATTCCATATTGTAAAACTGATTTGAACCTATATGTTAGTTCGTTAGTCCGATAATCCTTAGTCTTTAAACTTCTATTAATTAATGTCATACCGTCATTATAATTAATATTTCCAGTTTTAGTTTCATGTAGTAGTACATAACATTTTTGGTATCTAGCGCATCTATCCACAAAAGTGCAAAATGCAAACTCCGAGCGGGCGAGCATCCACTCAACCATCATTTTATCGACAGTCGCCGCGAAAAAATGTATATAAACTATCTCAACCATTTGGAGCTTCGAAGGTATCTAAAGATAACGAACCAATACATAATATAGGTGGCAAATTGGCACTCGTAAATCGCAGCCATGTGAAAGAACTCGAGGAATGGACACATTCGACTCTAGCATTATTGTTTAAACAAGAAGAGAATAGGAATCTTGACTCACTAGAGCGCCATACACTGCAATTGCAAATCCTCGATCAATCAATACAACAGTTGGCTGACTTAATCAAAATTCACTGCTCTGATCAAGCTAGTCTGCTATTGAAACTGTGGTCAAGTGCTGCAGATGTATACTCAGTTGTTTTTAAGGAACTGTCGAAATCGGTGGACGAGTTGAAAGTACAACTTGCGGATCGAAGTTTGGAAGCAGATAATTGGGAGGAAAAGTATCGCAACCTGAAGCAGCAATGTATCGAGGAAAAATCCAACCGCTCTTATGGTACTGAAAAGAATAATATGATTCGTCAAAGAGAGGAAGAGATATTGGTTAAAGATAAGGAGATGTTGGAAATGCAGGAAACAGTAACTGCAGTTTCCGTATGGTTTCCAAATTTTCCAAAATTTGGAAAATCAGTATTGAGCAGATACTTGCCTCCCTTGTCAAATGCGGATATTCAAGAAGATAATAACATTAATGTTAATGACAAGACAGAACCTGCTGGTGGTAGCCTGAAACTTGCTCAAGGATATTTATACGATGACTTGAGACGATTGGAGGCACTTGGTATAGGACTCAAAATTGCTTGCGAATTTGAGAACAAACATGGTTTGAATCAACAATCCTTAGATTTATTTGGATTACCTGTTAATCCAAATAAATCAAATGATGGCCCGTCTTTGGTTTTATCGGAACAATATTTTCAAAATGAAAAAACGACACCTATCTCAATGCTTAATCATATTCAAGAATTAGAGGCTCAACTTTTAAAACAACAAGATGAGTTTGAATCAAAAGCATACTTGCTGGAATCAGAGCTTCATTTATCTCAGCGTCGTGAAAAGCTTGTTCGTGATCAATTATCTTCCATCCAAAAACAAACCAGATCTGTAATGCATTGTTTACCGCCGATAATGTTCTCCTCTTGTGTCCACGAAACTTGTACATATGAAGTGAAGGAACCAATACGCGTACTTTCAATATCTTCGATATTTACCGAAATTGCACAATTTTTATCTCATTTTTCAAAGCGACAGTCTATATATTCGAGTAACTCCTACGGAAGTTGGGTTTTTGATAACATTTCCAATGGGATGAACGGACAATCACTATATTTGAACAATTTGACGCCCCTGACACTACATTATGATGGGAAATATTTCACATCATCTCGATTGTGCACGTTGATTATGCATTACTATTCTTGTAAATGCTCAAGTAGCGCTTTAGCCTTAGAGAGGTTCAATGCACTTTTCTATAGTATTATCCACACTACTCAGATGGAACAACAAGACACAGACAAAGAATTCCTGGCTTCGTTTGTAAAGAGATTATTTTCAATCGATAAATTTGATAAATCAAATGTGTTGGTAGAACATTCTCAATGGATACGAGATATTGAGACTTCAACGATAGTGTTATACTGGTATCGAACTGTAAAGGTAAGACCTTTCTTTTGCTTCCAAGATCTTTCTTATGCTGACTATATTGCAGAGTGAATTGAAAGGTACTATGACAATGTCACTGCAAAATGTCTCTAGATGCGTTCGTCGAATTTTTCAGTCTGCACAAGATTCTTCCTATTCCGAACCATCTGTTTTTCAGAAATTAATCGAGGTTGGTGATGCCCAATTCACCCCATGTTGGCATTATTTATCTAAAAGGTATTATTTTTGGGATAAACTGTTTGTTTCGATTTCACCTCAGCAATATTAGGCGGCAAAATATTTTAATTGACAACATCAAGAAAGATGCTGCACCAATAGATACCAAAAATCCTGTTGTATCCGTATTTACGATTTACCATTGTGTGCACGATGCTGTGGTACTTTTTCGAGAAGAAATGATTCAAAAATTGCAGGTAATTGCTGAAGACAAACTAATATATCTTTGTTAATGCAATTGTTGTAGGAACTCTATGATTTCGTATCCTCCATCATCGTTATTGACCCTGCAGATCCTGTTTGTGTAAATGTTTTTCTCTCGTGTCTCTTCATCAATCCTCTTGAGGTACTTTCAGTTCGACAAGAAGTGTGCGATTCGAGTGAATGGACCTCTAGCATCCAATTTACCCATGAGCTTACGTTGTTACATCTTAATGGAAAGCTGAATCGATCATCTTTCGCTTTTGTCACATACGAAATGTTCAGCAACTTTCCATTGGCATCATTGGTTGAGTTCATAGACTGCTGCGCTCCAGCAGCCGAAAAAATGGAATCTCTTTTGGATTGCACCGTTAATGAGATATCAGGTTCATCACACGTGGGCTTCAACAATAAAGATATGACTATATTGCGGAAAGCAGGTACTCTAGTTGAATTAACTTGCTTGTTTGATAATTATAAAAACCAAATTAGGTTTGGTATTTTTACAGGTGTTTGATCGATGTCTACAATTAAACCCAGCAACGATCGCTTCGCCCGAAATTGGTAGCCGGTTTAGAAAGGAAGTGAGAGAAGCACTAAAATTAATATCCAAGCGTAGTAGTTTTGCAGATAGTGTTCAATTGCAAGCCATACTCAGAAAATCATGTACCATCGAAAATCGCGATTTTCTGGAGAGGCTATACATTCATACCCGTCTTAATTTTGATGTCGAGCTTCAAATTGGATTGCAGCACAGTAGTTCCATGATGTGGTTCACTATGGCCTCGCTTTTGGTAAGGTATGCTTGAATCACTTAATTCAAATAATCGACAATTTTTTTAAGGGTATTATGCCAATAACGATGGTCAATTTTGTAAGAGATTCCATTATGGATGGCGAAAGTTTAACAGACCTTCAAGAAGGACCGACAATAGATGCTCTGATGGAAATTCAAGAGTTTCTATTCAAAGATAAGGTGGCGGAACGACATTATATGCTAAATCTGCTTAATGGATGCTTTGGTCATTGGAAACATCTAGTTGGTCATAGATAGGCGAGGTAGAGTTATGGAATTGATCCCGAATAGATCCCTCGAGGGCCTCCCTAACACGGACGGATTCAATTATGTCCTATCGAAAATGTATTAATTCATTTATTAACCATATAATTTAGTTTCCTACCATACGATCTCGTGGCTTGTGTATGTTAACAGGAAAGTCGTATAACTTATGAAGTGGGGATTGCGCTCGGTTGCAAGTACTTTTGGGTCTTGGGGACGATGAATCGCCTATTTCACCATATGATGATAATACGTCCCGTAATGCCTCAATGCTAATACTCATCCCCATTTTATCGTTTTTTGACAATGAAGATACTCTTGAAAGTGGACTTGAGCTACGCTTCCGAACAATATCACCTAGTTCTTCATATTCATCTCTGGAAATTGCATCTTTTTGGGAACGTAGAGATTTGCGCTTTTCCTCCATTAAAGATTTGATAGCGGTTTGAGACTTGAACGATTGCCTACTTTTTAGTGATCTGGACAGGTATTTCTCCACTGCATCTGCTTGACGATATTTCAACCCTTGGTCAACAACGCTTTTTTCTGGTGATAATTCTCGTATCTTATTTCGTATTGTTTTGTTTAATATATTGGCCTGTAATTTCAATCGTGGATCATCTGGATTGTGGATTATATCCAAAATATCAATTAAATCCTTCCGCCGTTTAATTGATGTGAGCTTCCACCCCAAAATTCGTTTATGAACTTGATAAGGAATAGGCTCGGAAGATTTATCTTCAATTTCTGATACTGCAATACTGGCAGGATACAACATGCCTGTCTCTAATCTGCTGGGGTTTTGAACATCGAGATATTGTGTATGGTCTAATTCTGTGTTAACGTCAATAGTTCGATCATGCAAGGCATGAGGGACGCTTACAATTTCCCTTCTTTCAGGTTTTGGTCGTTGAGATTTATGTGTACTGATTTCATTCAACGTTGACATATCCCAATGAGAAGAGAATGCAGGGTTACAATAACTCACACTTCGAGATAAGGGCTTGCTCCGAAATGGCTTAAAAGCCGATAATATCGAGGGACCATCCATATGCTGAGATGATTCCTCTGAAAGGGACAAACTTATCATGCTGAGGGTTCCGGGAAATGACTCCAACAATTCAAGTGAATCAGCATTTCTACTGGAACGAGTAAGTGATGGCCCAGCAGTATTCAAGGCACCATCAGCGATGAGGTCTACATTAAATTCTTTCTGGGGAAGTGCACGATGGGAAGATTTTACTGCTAAACGAGGTTTCATTTGCTTCAGATGTGGTTTGGGGGGATTTTGCACAGGAGGAAGTAATACTTGAGTTGATTTTGAAAAGCAAGTAAGTGAATTGTCCACCACTTCGTCAACGTGTTCACTACACAAGTCAAATTCAACAGAGTTTTTGGAAGGTGAATCCACTAATGATCGTGGTGCAAGTGAAAGATTGCCTGTTATGACTGGCACTGCCAAATGCTGTCCCATCGGAGAGGAATCTCTTTCTCGCATAATTGTGATTGTGGGCGTATGTGCTATACAATATTTTTAATGTTCAATAAAAAAACTTTTTAAAATTTACAATACCAAATATGGAATAGAAACGAAACTGTAACGGCTGTCAGTCAGCGACGGCGCACGGGATGTTTATTGTTCTAAACTAATTTGTTCATACAAGCCTGATACAGAACATATGCAAAGTTGAGATTCATCGAGACAGTGGGTTCTATTTCAACTTGTTTGTTTGTACGTAATGAGTGTATCGGAGGGAAGTTCATTAGTATCGGATTTATTCATAACCGAGGTTGATGCTGAGAGAAAGTTAAAGCATGTGGAACCTGACTTAGATCTCCTGATCAATGTGAGAAAAGATCATGTTAAAGTACGAGAGGTTGTCAATGCATTTCGCGCCAAAGTGGATCGCCTGATTGATAAGCAGCGTCACGAGTATATCCAAGCATATGAAAATCATATGCAAGATGTGCAAAAGGAGTTGCATGCGATGCGTGAGAAAGTTTTTGAGATTGCTAACGATGATACCAAAAACGAAAGAACTGAAAAATTAAAATCTGATCTCGATAGTTTCAAGGATGAAGCTATTCGTTTGGAAACAGACGCTGATGAGTTACGGATCACAATGTCAACTTTGGTGCGACGCATTTATGCTGTTGGTATGCATCCTGTATAAAATATTATTGTATCTTTTACTTTTCTTTATCTAGAAAGATCACGAGATTGGATGTTGAAAAAGCTGCGTCAAGCTAAAAAGAAATATAATCATCTCATCAAGCGTAAGTGCATGGAAACACACTAAAGTTTGGAACAATTTGACACAACGAATATGCAGACAAAGTGAAATTGTTGGAGTCCCATTCTCAAGCAAGTTTGAGTAACGACAGTTCATATACCATCGAAATGAGAACAGAAGTAAACAATACATACAAAATTGAAAAATTTGCGAAAGGTTTGGTGTCGAACACACGCGTTGGCCGTTCTATACCCTTGCCCATGGTGAGAAACACTGCAATATCGGACAATAATAAGTCAAGCTTTAATACATTTGGCAATAATGATAAAAAAATAACGTCTCTTTCAATTGAGAGACGACCAAATATATTGAGTGGTCTGGTTGCTGTTCGAACTTCACACGAAGAAGTGAAGAGCTTTGTTCAGCAATGCAGTGTGGCATTGCACCGTAGACCTTGGTGCAAAGTGCAGAGACGGTACGTATCTCCTAGTTGTGAAGGTGAAGTATACTTAATAAACTAACTGTGATAGGCCTTTTCATACTCTGCTACGTGATTGCTTGTTTGAAATAACTGCAGGTAAGAGTACTGAGGAAATATTGGTACCTCTCGCTTGCGAGCTTTCCTGTTCAACCGAGCTCTATGATATTTTGGGTGGTTTATTGGTTTTACATTATGAAAAACTTCCAAGAAAACGGAAAGATAGTTCGTGCACAGCAAATAGTTTTGAACGTGTTGAACCACTATCGTCGGTTCTTGTTACGTGGGATTAGAACTACGTGTAAAAACTAAACCACAACATACCCAAGATCTGCTACAGAATTAAAACTATGTCCTTTTCAAGATCACACTTGCTGGTTCAATACTATTTACTGTCAAGAAATTGATTTTTATAAAATTGTGATGTGCTACTTCCTGTCAATACTGTACATATTTGTAATAGTGCAAAAATAAAATTTTACCTGCATTTCTACTTTCTTTATTTGCCCCTTATGAATATATTACTACACTAGTCGTGTAATTTCATCATCTGGTCGCAAGGAGATTGATATATACACAAGTATTCTAGACACCTCTTCATACCACAGTACCTTAAGTGTATTATTTCTGTCTAAGCTAGCTGCGTGGAAAAGAATATCTCCAAATAAAGTGGTCAGTGTATATTTTTATATTTTTAGGAAATGATGGTTATAATTCGTTATTATTTTCATCGTTGCATCAAAATTTCTTCAAGAAGAGGTAATAGATATACTCCCAATCTACATTATCATTCGGATTCGGCTGTTTCACTTTTTTGGCCTAATTTATAGAAAGTTTGAGTAGAAAATCTTTTCGCCTAGCATAAAGTGATGAATAACTTAATCTTAAAACAATACTCCAATTAGTGTAGATCTCAATTCTGATGTGAAAATAAGAAAAATAAGGTTCCTATCCTAAGTTGTGTATGTAGACGCTCTGATGGCCGTCTAGGGATAATTGCATTTCGTTCTTTCGGTATAACTCTGTCAATAACTCTTAATCCGACCTGCACTAGAAATAGTAGGCGTTGAACTCGAACTCCACCTCATTCATTCCGTGTTGGGTTCTTCGCTGTTCTAGGATCATATCATCACTCTCGATTGCAGTGTTTAAAAAGCATATCGCTCGGGTTGGCCAGAGTAGTGACACTTATTTGGTTTTCCACTCCAAAATAAGAATATTTATTTGAAACACACCCATCAGTTAAAACAATTGTGTATATACAGAATGTATAAGAAAAACGTGTAAAGCGTGTAAGTCCATTTGCAGAATAATTGGGACAATCTCAACGAGCCTAATTAGTTTCACACATCCGGCATCCACAATGTAAACATTTGGGTTAGTTGGTCAAAATCCAATAAAGTCACTAGCTAAGAGCTCTTGGAAAATTGCAAGATAATTTTTGCAGTTTCCTGCGTGTGATCGGGCGAGGATTTCCACGAATCTTCGCGACGCAACAAATTCCAATCAATACCAATCAGCGTATCAGCGTTCATATAAGGCCTAAAAAAATTCCTGATAGAAAGTTGCGAAACAAATGTTGGTTATTAAGAAATTTCAGGATATCTATTCAAAATGCTCCAGATATGTTTTGATTTGGAAGCTGACTGTCACGTTCCAGAATGGTGCATCTCCCAAAAATTATTATGGCCACTCCAACTTCCCAATTCGGAGCATATGCTTCATATGTGCTTTTTCCCGCCCAAATAGCTCCGCCAGACTCGCCCAGAACTGATTTTTAATATTGGAAGTACTTTTCCTGATAAATTAATTTTTTTCTCTACGGCAGTTATTGCCATATTCTCACTCATACTCTTATTGTAATTTAAATTTAATATATATGTTATTGGCGGGGGTTAGTTCCATGCATATATATCCCTATTCCATATTGTAATGAATTTCTATATCGATGAAATTGATGAAAAACAAAAACTGTCAGTATTGTATTGAACTACACGGTACACCAGCCAGCGAAGAATACAGCAACTTCAAATAGGAACAAATAACACAAGAAACCAGAATCACATCTTTATTGGCATTCTGATTTTTTGTTGGTAGCAGCAAAAGTAAAAAGCAGTCTAAACAATGCAAACTGAGTACAATGGGGGCTGATGCGAGTACGCTGCAAGGTATCAACAACCTTGATAATTCACTTGAGTCCATAGAGCATCGGCTTTTCCAAGTGGAAGATGTTTATTTAAGGCACGAAAATTCCGTTGTATTGGATGATTGCATTATTGTTGCTGATAAGGTTGTTTCCTGCAATCGTTCTGTTAATTTAGTATCTGGTCCCATCTTGGGTCGTCATGATTCCCAATCTGTGAAGGTCGGCATTGAGGTCAATAAATCAACCACTTTAGAATTTCATCTTTTCTCATTAGAAAAAGGACTTGCGGGAAGCAGATATGTTAAGTCAATCAACAAAACAATTCCTGCGCATGTCTTCCACGTCTTTGACATTGATGGACTAGACAATCGTCGGTCATATATTATTTATGTTGGTGGAATATCAAAGAAGGAAGTCGTCAGCAATATCCTCAAAGTTAACCCTGCGGGCCAGAATGTTGAATTTTACTTTACAAATGGTGGTAACGTTGGTAATGTGACGAGAGAAGTTGAAAATCCCTGGGATCAACTTGCTGGAATTGTATCGGATTCTCCATTACCCTGCTGTAAAATTGTTGTTCACTGTGGAAATTTAATTGACTTATCAACAATTGGTCGAGAAAAAGTCTATCAAATTATAGCGTATGCCATGGGTAATGAATTCTCTCTTCATGAATGGGAGCGTTTGATAGAAGATTTTGAAAATGCTGTTTTTGATGTCTACCGAATGACTTTGAGCCGCGCAAGTTTGAAGAGGATTTCTCAAAGCTGTGGAATTTATTTTGCAGTTGGTGCTGGAGAGTCGATGGTTAAGGACTTTTTGGCGATTATGAATGATTCTTGCGCTGATTGGTTAACTGACATTATTCGCGATGGAGATCGAAATGATAATTCTATCTCTTCTCGAGTTCGTAACATTTCGCTTGCTCAAGATGAGCTCAGTTCCGCAAAATCAGTGTTTAGCAAATCTGTCCATTCGGGATTCAACTCGCACATCAAAACCGGAAAATTTGAAAATCAGGACATGGTTAATATTAAGAGCATGGTGATATCTTTGCTAGCGAGAATTGTCAGGTGCAATAGTGCGATTTAATGGAGTCTAAACTTTAATCTTTTTTTGAACAAAGGAAAGCTTATTGGTTGTATTTCCAGCAATTGTGGGATGAAGAGGCTACCCATCGTGTAATTTGGAGTAGTTGCTTTGAAGAAAAGCTGTCTAATGTTCGTTTTTGTTTAATCACTGTAAACATTACCAATATCCTCGTATTTTACAGATGATAGCAACAAAGAGAAGAATTCACGATTTATCGAATTTATGTATTATTGCCATACAGCCAGAGGTTGCCTTTCCATAATACTTTTTCATTTCATATGGTTTCATGTATTTTTAATTAGAATTCTGAATTGATGCAGCATATGTCACGCGAGCGAATTGAATTGCACCAATTGTTGATTGATGAAGCCGTTGAACTTGGGCAGTTTTGTACAAAATATTCCGCGAATTTTGGAAATGTGTCATCATTGGCGTTTACAATTGGGAACCACTATTTAGTTCTATGGGACACTGGATGGAGTTGGATTTCATCAAATGGCTCTTTGGCATTTCCCCTCTCAATTGAAGTCGAAGTTGGCGATCAGGTACGTTTCGCTCTTCATGAGAATGTTTTGCTCTTATTTTGTTAAAGGCATTGAATAGAATAGTTAATTCGATCAGCGATAATAAGGAAATTGGAGGTATCATATTGGTTGGTCGTCATATATTGAGCGGTTCTTCCTTATCTTTCTCACTTAATTCCCCCGCCAGTTTTGGGTACAACGAAGTTATGAAAATTGCTTATTCTGATTCCAAGAAGCTAATTGATGCGACCAGTGATTGGCAGTTAGCATACGCGGACAGAGCAGCTCTCTTGGTTGTTCCCAATGAAACTTCTTCATCCACCATTCGTGGAACAGTACAGTACTCCAATAATGTTTCCCATCGGGCAAGAATACCCTTTTTACTACTTGGCAATACTAAAAGGTCGTGGTCTCTCTCTGAAAATAGGTGTACTGCAATTTCGCGATCCTTAACTGACTGTAGGAGCAATTTAGTTCCTTCATCTGTGACGTTGCAAAACTTTGGAGGATATTACCGATGTCAATTATCCCCTGAAACTGGGTATATGTCAAACTTATCCTCTGATAGCGGTGCTATGCAAGGGCGATCTGCATTTTACGAGCTCTGTCCATCCACTATTTGGTCGCAACTTCGAAACAGATTTCTTATTATTGTCGGCCAAGTTACATGTCGTAGTGCTGCGTTGCTGATTGAATCGGTTAATTGCTGCTTTGCAAAAATTCATTGCATTGATGGGATTTCAGGAGAGGACCATGTTCAAAGCGAGTCATTAAGCGCATGTGTCCCTCGGCGCATTTTTTTCCATGATTTACATCCAAACCGTAATTACGATATCTTTATCGATGGATCATCTTCATGGGCCAATTTTACAACTTGCAAGTCTAGTAGATTAAATATTTCTTCAACTGATTATCCACTGGCGCATAGTTTACGACGTGGATCAATTGAGAATGTCCGTACCGAAGATGACCACGATCTTTGTAGAGCATTTAGAATACTATTGGTTGGTGGCGCTCATTATCACGGTCAATCGTTTCAGTCTTCGCAAAGTTTCGGTAGCTCATTCATTAAAACAATTTGCTACCCTTGGAATCAATATGATCTGGTGTTGCATGGTTCTTGCTCTGTTGATTGGAGCTCGGGTTTGGAGAAGATTACCAGTATGTATCATTCGGAAGTTGTCATCAACGATGAGTCCTCTTTCAACCATTGGAAAGCTGAATCGTCTACATTACTTCGAAATATCTTCCGCATGCAAGTTAGTGGCAGATTGGTTCCAACTACATTAGAACCTCATTCAGGGAGTCACTATTTCATGTCATCTGCAATTATCGAACTTCTTAATGCCTGGAAAGTTCCAAGTTTTTTTAAACTTCAGCAAGATTTAACGTCTCCGGCTGTTGACCATCTCAAAGGCTTGCTGGATAATGTTTACCAAACGTATAGTTGCTCGTTGTGGTCTGGCTATAATGACAATTATTTCGGTATTCGTGTTATAGAAGAACAGCGAATACTATTGCTTGAACTTAAACCTGCGCTGACAGTTGGGAATCGATGGTTATGTCGAGAGCATTATTTACAGATGAAACTATTGCTTGCGGATGCTTCGCTGATGAATCGATGCCAGATAGTTATTTTTGTTTCTCCTGCACCTATTGTAACATTTGATCCGGTCTTCTATCAATATTCCTCCATTAACGAAAGTCAGCATGATGTTTATCCACATATTCATGATACATCAGATTTGTTAGACTTTTGTGCTGATATACTGATGGTGGGGATCCCGAAAGATATTGTTTTCATATGTTCTCACATTAAGAGAAGCTTTAGTACCGCGATATCTTTTGACCAGAATGCTGGTGCGAAAAGTTCCATTCGACAGTTTTGTGTTGGTCCCTTATCTGCAAATTGTGAAGTATGTGTGTTTCCAAAAGATGGCATTATTTCAGGTCGGCGTGAATATTTCTACCAACATGACTTTTCAACGGATAATTACAGCCTTTGTGAGCTTGCGTTGGTGGTTGAAAACTATTCTTTACACCTTGATGCCAGATTTATTTCATATCAGGAAATTGTAGACTATGGTGAGTTGGGTAGATTAGCGGAGTGTGAGAAATTGCGCGATGAAGATTCGCTTCAGGGATTGTTGACTGATACTTCAGAGTATTTCTATGTAATATGGATGTTCCACGATGCTGAACATGAATTAGATTCCATTATCAGTGATGTTTTTTATACCATGTTTGACTTGCTTCACTTGAATAGTGACGTCGTCGAAGAAGTATTCAAAATCAGTGAATGTGAAATTTGTAGAGAAATCATGGTTGCTTCAAAGTTGCTGGTGATTGGAAATGAGCTCTTTCAAAGGCTATCTCTTAACAATTCTGGCGTTATGAAAAGACTATCGTACGTTGTGGTAACTTTATTTTGTGAATGGATGTCGACGAAAAGAGAAATTAACGAGGAGCACTTATTAAACAATGTTTTGAACCATTTTGATGAATTCAAGAAGGTGTTTGTGACATTGTACACAGTACAACATATTCTGGAACTAAAGGTTGTAGAATTAGGTCTAATTGATTGAAGTGGTTAAATGTTTAAAAAACGAATTGTTTGAATCTGGTATAGTGTATTATATTTTAAATTCCATACATTGATGAAAGTTCATCAGCAGTATTTCCCGTACCTTGAGCTCTAACCACCACTGTTGGGGTTTTGGACGGTTGGGTTGTTGGAACCTTGTTGGTGGTTTGGATTTTCTGGGGTGGATGTTGAGGATGTTCCAATGATAAGTCAGATATAGTCCTTATCCAAAAAGCAGCTTCTGAAGGAGAGTTCAGACCGAGATGCAACTTCCTATCATCTACTGTGGATGATATTGATATGGTATTGTTCTTTGCTTTGGGCACCACTCGAATTTCACCCCCCTTCAAATTCCATTTCACCAGCGACTTGTCAGGAGAATCGTAAATAGAGCGCAAAACATATAATGTGCCGTCCTTCATTAGGACCAAGTAGCATACACTCCACGATCCTATATAATTTTTAACCACTTTGCAATTAGTGAAAGTTTCTTTCAAAATATTATCTTGGCCACAAAACTTGGCAATCCCCGATTGTCCTTTGCATTGCAAGTCGACAAACTGAGTGAAATGCATCGATTCTCTTAATCTCGGGGTGTTGCAAATTGTTTCTAGGAATTCCTGTAGTACCATCTTTCGTTCTTGGGTAGTGGAAGAGGAAGCACTGAGATATGAACCCCAATAGGATTTTTCGGGAAATTTCAAACTCGGCAAATCATCTTTCTCCTCATTTGCATCAAATTCGTGTTGAATATCATTTGTGGATGAGTGAATGGGTTTTGGATACATGGCAGTCAAATCTTTGTGAAGTCTTTCAAATTCTTTGTACCTCCTATAAACTATCCAAGAATTATTTCCCACTGTAACATTCAGTTGATATTCAGCATGTAAGGTGAATCCACCACCAAACGTAAGTGCATTTTGAATTGTAGTGGACACAGAATTATCCATTATCGGGATTAACTTGATGGTACGTACAATACAGTGTACAAGTATAAAGTAAAACATAAATAAAAATAAGCAAAAGCATTACCGATGATGCTAGATCTTTTGCAGAACATAGAAAGTTATAGTATTGGTTTCAATATATGCTTTAATTGATTTTTGGCGATGCGAAACAGCCAAAATGAAATTTGATTACAATACCGTCAGACGGTAGCAAATCCATCTCCTGATATCAACAATTATCCACTTGTGGATGACTCGACATTTGTTTTTTTTGTATAATCTAATTTTCATGATTTCGCCAGCTTCAAGCTATAGAAGATTGTTCCAATTTTGCAGACCGCTGAAACTGAACTGTTTCTCGTCATATTCCCACAATAATGCAAAAATCGACCTGCCTACCAATGACAACCCACAATTGGTAAAAATTCGTCACAGTGCTGCTCATATCATGGCTATGGCAGTTCAGCGTATATTTCCCAGTGCAAAAACCGCTATTGGTCCGTGGATAGATAATGGGTGAGACAATCCGAAAGAATTTGCTTAACAACCCGTGAACATTTTTTGGCAGATTTTATTATGACTTTGATATCGATGAACAGCTAAACCCATCTCATTTTGATAAAATAAAAAAGGAGATGAAGAAGATTATTAGTGCAGATCTACCCATTACTCGAGAAGAAGTCTCATATGAAGAAGCCAGGTTCGGGTGTACGCATGCGATGTATATTAAGCTCATCGGGTTTCTTCAGGCGACGTATTGAGTCCTCCCATGAGCCTTACAAATTAGAAATTCTCGAGTCTCTAGCATGCCATTCTACAATTTCTATTTATCATATCGGGAATATTTGGTGGGATTTATGTGCTGGGCCGCATGTTACGACCACCAAGGAAGTGCCTTTAGAAGCATTTGATTTAACTGCAATTGCGGGTGCTTACTGGAGAGGAGATATAAAAAATGCAATGCTACAGGTTCGTCCTTACCTATGATCTGAAGTTTATCGTCATTTCCGTATTTTATGTAGAGAATATATGGAACTGCATGGTTAGAAAACGATCAGCTTCAAGAATTTAGGTTTCGCCAGGAGGAAGCATTACGTCGTGATCATAGAACTCTTGGGAAGCAATTGGATCTATTTACGATTCAAGAAGATGCCGGTGGTGGGCTGGTATTTTGGCATCCGAAAGGGTCTGTCGTACGGCGTTTAATTGAAGATATTTGGAAAGCGGAACATGTTAATGTACAATAGAATGCTTTGTGTCTATATGCAACTCATTATTTTCGTTTAGGCCGGGTATGAAATTTTGCATACTCCTCATATCGCCAATGTCAAATTATGGAAAACGTCAGGTCATTTGGAATTTTACAAAAATGATATGTTCCAACCTATAACTGTTGACGAAGAAGAGTTTCAACTCAAACCAATGAATTGTCCTTTCCATTGTTTAATTTACAAAGACTCCCAGAGATCTTATCGTGATCTTCCGATTCGGTGGGCCGAGTTAGGTACTGTGTATCGATATGAAAAGTCTGGAACATTACATGGTCTCTTTCGTGTTCGCGGATTTACTCAGGATGATGCACATATTTTTTGCCTCCCAGAGCAATTAGAGGATGAAATCATAAAAGTTCTCAATTTGACAGAAAAAATTTTGTCAAAATTCGGCTTTTCTCAGTTTGATGTTATGCTCAGTACCAGGCCAATTGATAGCGTTGGGGATGATGATATTTGGCATAAAGCGACCAATGCTTTGAAGTCTGCTTTGAATCGTAAGGGGTGGTCATATTCAGTGGATGACGGAGGAGGGGCATTTTATGGCCCAAAAATTGATTTGAAAATTCGGGATGCAATTGGTAGAAAATGGCAATGCTCAACAGTTCAATGTGATTTCAATCTTCCGGAACGATTCGATCTAACCTATGCAGATCGCGACCATATCATTCGCCGACCTATTATGGTTCACAGAGCTATCTTCGGATCACTCGAACGATTTTTTGGGATACTCATAGAAAATAGCGCTGGTGATTTTCCATTGTGGTTATCCCCGATTCAGTTGCGTCTTCTACCTGTCGTTGATGCTGCCCTACCATTTTGTAAGGAAATACAAGCAATTGCGAAAAGCCGAGGAATCCGTGTAGATATCGATGGGTCAGGCAATAGAATAGCAAAACAAATTAGGAATTGCGAGCAAGCCAAAATTCCCTTATCTGGAATAGTTGGAATCAACGAAGTTAATTCCAAAACAATATCACTAAGAATTCGAAAGAATGGACAATTAGGAAATTTTTCCATAGAAGATGTACTCGAAAAAGTCTCATCATCTATTGAGAAAAATGAAGATTTGCATCAAATCGCCCACCATTTCCGTTTGTCGCACTGAAATTATTTAGAAATTACATTGATTTGGGATATACCTGACAACCCGATAGGTGCTCGATTGCGAATGTTAATTACAAACGTTTCAGTTCCATGATTCTCCCCATAGGGATCTTTATCTCGTAATTTCTTGTTTTTCTTACCCCAGTGCTTCAATCTCTTATGTTCTCGCTTCAATTGCTCGGTGCAGTTTGAGTCGCTTGTCTCATATTGAAGTGTTTCACCCGAAATATTTTCATAAGTACACGGGCTAACACTCCTTTCTTTTTCATCCGAGCATTCCAGCGCTTCAACTTCAGCCAGCACTTCAAGAGGATTTGTTTGTCGCATTTTATGTACACGATCCGCCACTTTCTCGTATTTCATCACAGTTGATTCCGTTTGCAACAGCCACTCATCCAATGAAAAGGTGCTGTCATTTGGCGGTTTCGCAACATAAAGTAGCTTTCCGTCATTGAAATCCCGAAGAATTTCCTTGCAACCTCGAAAATCATCCCACCTTCCGGTACCGCTTGTTATGTAACCTTTGGTCCGACAATACGCCGCCAGGAGTTCTGTTCCCGTGGGAGGACGATGAGGGTTGTCGAGAACGTCAAGCTCGCGGTTGATTCGGATACCATATGTAGCTTCTAAGATATGACGAGGAATTCTAGCACAAATGATATCAGCAGGATCAATGCAATCTCTCATTTGATTGATTGGTAGGATACCCGAACAGAGCATTTCTCCTGCACTTCGCATAAAAGAAGCAAAGACCAACCCAGGGCAATCACAAAGCACCACATCACGAGAAAGAGGAATAGTTTGGAAATGCTTAGTTTTCCCAGGAGTTGCAGATACTCCAACACGCACTTTTCCTGTGAATACCAAGTATATGAAATGAAACACAGTGATATCATCACAGAACATCTTACCGTGGTTTGACTTCGTAACACCGAGCAACGTATTGATACATGAACTTTTTCCAACGTTTGGATAGCCCACCATACCGACACAAAAAGGTTTGACACGGTCTCTCTCAAATGTTTCTTCAATGAAATGAAATAACTCCATGAGTTGTTTTCTCGTCAGCACGTCGCCATCGCGAAGAGGTGAATCCATCTGTTCGGTAAACAAATACTGCGAAATATGCTCAATATTGTACACCCCAGATTCATGAACTGATCCTGGATCATCAAGCTTTTGTTGTTCGATGAAAGCAGAATAAAATAAATGTTTTATATCTTCGCTGTTGAAGTAATTTGTCCATGCAATTCTTTGTGTATTCGTTAGGAGATCCGATTTATTAACCAAAATCACCATTCTTCTGGGAGGATTCAATTCACACAAATATTTCTTCAAATCCGATGTATAGAAAAGAAGTGGATTTCTAGCATCTACAACTTGGACAACGATGTTACTTCGTTCACAAACACGCCAAAGTTGCCTCCACACTTCCAAATTCTTCTCAAATGGTGTAATTCGCTGTTTGGTGCTGCGCCGTTGTTCAAACTCAGCAATATGACGTCGCCATTCCATGAAAGCTTGCTTTTCATTCCGATCCACTTCGTCAGCGCTCATTGAATATGTCCAATTTGGTTTCCTTGGGATAGAGAGCTGCTCTTGGGAAAATGTTTCATCACTTAGTTCTTGTGTCCTTACTATTACGCTTTTTTGAATAATAATTGGAGACTCTTGTTCTACTGACTCATAGCGCTTCACTTCCACATCAATATCATCCATTTCAACCAAATCAATGTAATCGTCGAGGGCGTTAACTTCAAGGATACTACTCAAGTTTTTGTGGTTTGTTTCCATTTTGGTACCAAGAAAGCCATGTGAACCTTGACTTTGTTGACGAATCAACGCCTTACCGAAGTCGCGGTCCTTCTTCTTGGGCTTCCCTTTACCTTGGCCTCCTTGTCGTGGCATTTCTTCCTGCACAGTAATTTGTAATATTCGATACGGTCACAATATGGAATATACAATATACTTCTCTATATACACCAATATATGGAGCGACAAAAAGAGGTTAAGAGGTTGAGTGGTGTTGCGCTGAAGGTTCGTCCGCCGCTTTTAGTCACACAGCAGCAGGCACTACTAGGTGAATTGTTTAATGTTAAAGAATTACGTAAATGTCTTAAACATTGAAGATTTTTGTTGAGTTCAAAAATTTGCTGTTGCATCTCACAACTCACAAGATAGGAAATTATTAGATCCCAAACCTTCAAGTAGGAAACGACGATATGATTTATCCAGAAACCGATCGCTAATAAGGGTTTTCATTTCATGTCAACAATATAAAATACGCTAGGAAGACTCTATCAATCGGAAGAAAGAGTCGCAGGTATTCCGGATGTCATCCCCCACTTGTACCCTGTTCTTGCTCAGCAATGCACCATTTCTTCTGTTAACTGGACATCTATCCTATGCCATTTAAGCGGTGGTCAATCTTAGGGGTATCGTGAGTCATCCTTTGCATGTATATTCCCCAACGGTCTTGTCACCGGTTTGTAAATCGTTCGAGTTTTGAACAATTTTATGTATTTAAACGACAAAAAAGCTTGATTTCGCGATTTTGCGCAAACACTCTAATAAATAATTGGCCTTAATTCGAATACTTCCGGTATTATTCCGGCAAATTGAAAAAACCGACCAGAAAGCGCGAAGAATTATTTTTTGCTGAGTTAGTTAACTATTTCGATTATATTAGCTTCATTATTCAAAAATACTCAAAACCAACAGTCTACTGCGTGATCAAAAGAAGCCGAATCGTTAAAACTCATCATGGGAAGGTTCTTCACCATTTTCTTCTTCCTCGTCCTTGGAGACTTCCACCTCTTCCACCAATTCAAGTGATGAAACATCAAGAGAGCCAGCCAGAGCCTCCACCATGCGGGACGAAAAGCCATCAACATCGTCGTGAACAAATCCGCTAACCAAAAGGGCAGTGTCATAAACCAAGTGGGCCAGAGTCTTTGTAGTTTGACTGTCCGGTTCATTTTGTACTCTCTTATTCAATTCAACAATAATAGGATGTCTAGGATTTAACTCCAAAGTTTTGGAAGCGGCCATCGACTTCAATACTTCCGGATTGGCAAAAGTTTGAGCCCGCATTATTCTTTCCATGTTAGCGGTATGACCATATTGAGAGGTTACAATTACAGAAGGTGACTTTTCGACCCTCTGTGAAACAGTAACCTTCGAAACTTTTCCTGCTAAGATCTCTTTCATAAACTTGGTGAGAGGCTTAAATGTTTCTCTGTATAATTTGATTCTCTTTTTCAATGTGTCTTCATCTTCATCGCCAAATTTAAGTCCTTCTTTGGTCAACGCTTGCAGCTTGTTCCCATCATAATCTCCTAAATTTTGCACCACATCTACAGAAATGGTTTCAGTATATAAACAAGATTAAGTTAAAATGGCCTACATTCATCAATTGGGTCGACCAAAAAGAGAACCTCAACATCCTTGCGACGAGCAACCTCCATGAATGGAGATTTTTGGGCAACCTCCATGGATTCAGCAGCAATATAGTAAATATCTTTTTGCCATTCGGGTCTGTTGTTCACATAATCATCTAGAGATAAGTACTTGTCTTGGGATTTTGATGACTTGAAACGCAATAATTTAGCTAACTTGGAACGATTTGGGACATCTTCAATCACACCCATTTTAATGGATTTTCCGAACTGCTCATAAAACTTAATGTAAGGGTGATCAGAATCGGTAACTTCAGTGGCAGCTTTATTTTCGCTTTCTTCGGTCGAGTCCTCTTCATTAACCTTTCCAGCCGAGAGCTTCTTAAGCATCTCCAACACTTTGCGAACTAACTTTTTGCCCATAATTTTAAGAAGTTTGTGTTGCTGCAAAGTTTCTCTTGAAACATTTAACGGAAGATCATCACTGTCAACAACTCCGCGAATAAAGTTTAGATATCTTGGAAGTAAATCTTCGAAATCGTCTTGAATCAGCACTTTGCGAACGTATAAACGAATACCTGCCTTGCGATTATTGTACTCGTCATAGAGGTTCAATGCCTCGCTTGGTACGTAAAGAATGCTTTTGAATTCGACTTCACCTTCAGCTTTGAAATGAATCCATGTACTCGCGTCTGTGTTGTCTTTCGCAATAACCTTGTAAAATTTTTGATATTCGTCATCAGAAATTTCATCCTTATCGCGTGACCAAATTGCGATGTTGCCGTTCATTTTATGATAGTCCCAAGTTTCAATTCGTTCCGTCTTAGGCTCTTCACTCTTCTCTGTATCTTCCTCTTCAACCTCCAAGCCATCCTCACTTTCAGTGACAACTTCCTCAGATTTCTTTTCAACAACTTGTTCAGTTTTCTTATGAAGGTAAATTGGGAAAGTGATGAACTCAGAGTGTCGCTTGATAACTTCTTCAAGACGCTCCTGCTTCAAAAATTCCAACGCGTCCTCTTTCAAAAACATTGTTATTTCTGTTCCACGACCGAGCGTGTTGCCACGAGGATCTTTTGCGATAGAGAACGATGAATCTGCGGTCGATTCCCTGAAAACGAAATTAAATAATGTTCACCAAGGGTTATCACAATCTTATTGAAGCTTACCAGATATACTGGTCATCGTCATTGTGCTTTGATACAACACGAACACGATCCGCTACAAGGTAGACAGAGTAAAACCCAACACCAAATTGACCGATCAAGCCAAGGTCAGCTCCTTCAGACATGGACTCCAAGAACTTTTTAGTGCCAGACTTTGCTAGAGTACCCAGATTATTGATTAAATCGCTGCGAGTCATACCAAGGCCAGTATCTCTTATGGTCAATGTCTTCAAACTTTCGTTGAATGAAATTTTAATGGAGAGTTCTTTAACCTCGCCAAGAATATCTGATGCGGATACCGCAAGGAAACGCAATTTGTCCAATGCATCAGAGGCATTTGAAATTAATTCTCTCAAGAAAACTTCTCTGTTTTTGTCTGTTTCATACAGAAGATGTCAAAATGGGAGGAAATTGCTGGAGAGATATATACGTACAAAGAGAATTGATGATAATATCCATGAGGCGATTAACTTCAGCCTGAAAAGTGAAACTCTCCTTGCTGGCCTCCAGAAGCTTTTCTTCTTCCGTGCTTAAACCATCCATGAGGACGGAAGATGTTGGAGAAGAAACGTCTTCTTGAGCGACGACGAATCCATCGTTGTGATCTGGCAAAGATATTAGATCATTGGCGATAAGATGTATTTGATCAGCAAACCTTGAAATGTAAACGCGACGAGAACTGTCGCAACGACTAAAAGTAGGATTTTAGTAATTTTCATAGTGACGTATTGGTTATGAAGAGACACAAATTTATAAAAATGCCAAAACTTGAAAAGAAAGAAAAAACGGGCCGCATTATTCTAGAAGCAGAAGCCCGAGATGCCACGTGTCATTTGCAGACAGTGTCAGTCAGTGCTCTCAGATCTCTACTGCACTGCACTGGCGCACCACTCCTCCCAACAACGGCGCGCGGCGCTGCCATTAAAAATGGCGAAAAGTGACTGAAACATTTATAAGAACTTGCAGAACCACTTTGTTTTGCAATACCGGACTGGAGATAGAGTCTGGTAGAGAAAATTTTACCACTGCGAAGAAATATGTAGAAGTGGAAAGAATTTTTAAAGAGCAAATACAGAGTTATTCAATGGTTTTGATTCCCCAGCGGAAACAAATATCATGTTCGATGCCATGCCCAAAAGACGACCTCCATCGAAACCGCTTTAGAAGAATTTTGCAAATTTACTGTTTGACGGTGAAACTATTTGGAGCAGATGGGACAATGTCTCCAAGGAAATTTCCAATTATCTGAGTCTTGATTTTCGCTGGAGATTCAAATATTTCTGCTATCACATCTACGCACGCCAAATATCAAATGCTCACCATGATGTTCTCAAATGGGGTGATTAGCGAACAATGGTCATTCACCGTTCTCAAATTAGAATTAATGGGTTCTACTTCACTTTTTTGAGTATGGAAAAGTGATTTACTGTTTAGATGTCCCTCCCAATGAGATAAAGGAATATTTGAATATCATCAAAAAGGAATTGATGACATTAAAATATAGGTCATTATTTCATGAAAAAGAATACAATTAGAGTTGAGGTACAACTATATTAACGGTCATCACCTTCTGCTGTTAGATTCCCATGCCGAACCATCGCATTGATTTTTAGTGAAGACATAATAGGATGGACTTCCTCGAGCATTATTCTCTTGTAAGTCAATTGAGGCAGTTCATCAATCAAAATATATTGTAGCGATTAAACAAATCCATATTGTAGTTTTTCTTATCTAAATTTAATTGATCAATTGCCCCGCAGTTTTGCACAATATGGCAAAAGCAGATTCAAGTCACGTCAGGCGGCCAGGACCTTTTGTAACACAACTGTTGAAAAACTGCAAATAATTCCTCTTCCGTCCATGCATTAGCGCTGTCCATTAGACGCAACCGGAAATGCGGGAGTGGCGCCGTAAGTTAAATTCACACCTGGAAATAATTGCCTCAAAGCGGTAAAACTATTGCCTCCTGAATTCTTCCCTGATTCACTACTGACAGTGTTCTGAAATGACACGGCACTCGCTAAAATTAACGGCTTTATTGAGGTTTTATCTTCATTTTCACTTCCATCTGTTGATATCATAGAATTCATGTAGTATCCTGGTGGTTTGGGCCACGGGACAATCGACGCAGCATCAACCGGTGGTAACGTCAGTTCCATGATATCAGCGACTGTAAGTTTCGATTGATGAAATGGATTGCTCTGCAAATTTGAATGCGATACACGTAGAATAGCAGACCACAGCGGGCTGCTGAGACTGCTAGTTGGAACCGGAAATACTGCATTCCACGTTACTCCATTAAAAATACAATTGGCGTTTTCAGAAGACAGAGTCCTTACATGAGCATTCTCACGGAGTTGCTCATGGATGTTATCATTTGTATCAGAGGGAGACGACGATGAGAGTTGCAAACCGGATTCTAATTGACCTTCAACATTCTTCACTGAATGAACACTCGCAGCTGAAGGAGCCTTATCCAAAGCGGTTTCAGGCTTACCAACCTTTTGAAATACCACCTTGGAAGATCCATTACTGGATACGATTTCTTCATCTTTCGTGAGGTCTACGATGAGGCCAAATCCTGATGGGTGTTGACCATTTTTTGATGCTTTTGAGATTGATGGAACTGGATTATCTTGAATAAATACTGGAGGTGGAAGGATTGGATCAGCAATGGGTCTTCGACCTGTACCACTGGGTCCACCACATCCCGTGACAATTGACTGGTCCTTACCAGGAGTTGGAATCAACTTTGTGTGTCCCGCCTAAACATTTGGGGATAAAATAAAACTCCTCATTAGAAAGCATAATTTACCTGAATCTCTTCTTTTGTAAATCTATCATCTTCATCCCCAAGATCGTGTAGGTATACACACTCAGGATTGTTGCAAGGAACGTTCCGAATAAAATTATTGCAGTATTTTGTAGTTCCAAATGAAGCTCTTAATTGATGTCCTTCAATAACAAAATTATCTAAGGCATGGATTGCAGCCTTCGCATCTTCTTTGTAACCAAAAGTAACGTAGGCACTAACGGTACTTTGACTGATGCTTTGATTGCGATGCACTACAACCTTGATGATTTTTCCATATTGGCCGAAATATTCTGCTTTGCGCAGCAGCTCTTCATTTGCTGAGGAAAGGGGCAAACCAATAATATAAACTAAATTTCGTTGCACTACTCGATAGTTATGAAGGTGTTTTCGATCAATGGAGGAACCAGTTTTTGGAGTTACAGACGGTTTGTCAGATACTTTCTTGTCATGCTTCTCTCGTTGTTTCCTTTCCCGATTTTTCTTCACGATCCTAAAATATATCGGTCAATAAAGTATTAACGTTATAAGTGTTTACTTACTCTTGTCTATCCACAGCTGAAAACGCATGCGGATCTGAGTTGTAGGGGGTTCTACAAGCTGGACAAAGACCATTCAAATTCTCCCTTATGTGGTGCCAACACCACATACAAACCTGATTAAAGGAGGATCAATTTATGTATTTCCGAGCTACCTGAGAACTTACTCGATAGCCACAGGGACAAGGTAAAAAATTCTTGTCTGAAAGATCCATTTCCTCCACACAAAGTGGGCATACAGACGAATCTTCATCTTCCGAATCACTCATGTTAAACAAATAAAACTATCGGTTTAGTTCAAACAATAACTCAAAACGTGTACAAACTATTTATAGAATAAATTATGAGCAACCTTTTATTACATGGTACAGGGGTATCAAAATTAAAATTCCTCAATAATTCCAATTAATTTTCCATTATTCAATCGCTCAAAATATCTCAACTTCCCAAATGAGCAGATTGGAAGATGTGATGTGCTGGGATGAGCCATGTGTGGCATTTTTTTTGTATTGTACAATATCCCGGATCCCATTTCTCGTGATTCGATGAATTGATATTCTCTTAACGTTTTTCTCATTTTTGGAATGTCGACAGCTGAAGATTTGTACAAGAGATTTCACTCAACTTTTTTGCAGTGCGAAGCAAAAGAACTGGTAGGGAAAACATACTGTTGGTGTTAGAGTAGTAATTAAAGTTATTTCGTAGGCTAAGAAGACTGTTAGTGAAGTTGAAGTTTCATCGAATGCAGATTTGAAGGGCGTTTCTCTGGAGAACTGTTTTGCTTCAACAGTCGAGGAGTTGGTGGACTACTTCCCTACCGACCGCTACCATAATGACCAGCTACGCATGCAGTCTCTAGATGATGTGTATGTTTTGAACAACTGTGCTCAATATTTGGCAACTCATGTTGAAAATTATCTTAATTTTGGTGCATTAAATAATGCACGCAATGGTTTACGCGCCGAACGAGACTTTTGGATTTTACTAGAGATGATGTCTCGCGGAAATATTCTAGGTATTGTCGACCATGACATCGAGGCTATTTCTAGTTCTATGACTCAGCTTCCTTCAAGCGCAACAATTCCTGATGTGACTGAGTTTGTGTTTTCTTTCAATAATGTTTTAAAGAAAGGAGAAATATTGGTGAACTGGCTTGAGAGATGCTCATTTGATGACATATCACATCTTACCGTTAACCATATCGGGTTTGATTCTGCGCTAGATGAAGTTATTGGTAATCGTTGTCAACCTAACAGTTCAACTCATCAAATGAATAGTGAATTTCTCAAAGCTATCTGTCTATATTTACGAAGTGGTCAATACCAAAAAGCACAACAAGTTGCAGTGGAATCGCGCATTTATTGGTTGGCCGCATTATTTAGAGGAACTACCAATTGCTATTACAGTGCTTTATATGATGACAATACATGTAATGATTATGTTGTTACCAGATTAGGGAATATTCGACAACCTTTGTCCATTTTAACGAGTTGGATCTTCGTTGAAAATTCCGTGAAGCAAAGATCCGACATGTCAAATGATTTCAAAATGGAATTAGCAATTCATGCAGCTCTCTCCAACAATATCGGCTCTCTTGACGAATTATCATTTTGGCAAGGTTGGCATGATCGCACTTGGAGCATTGTGAAGGCCGCTCATACCAGAAATCTTATTAAACTTTTAATCGATTTTCGTATGATGAAGCTTCAACGTAGTGGGCTTTATTCAAATGCCCAAGCTGATGTATTGATACCAGAAAAAGAATTGTTACAACGCTTAAATAACGTAGTTGGTGATGTTTCTCTCGTGGATTGCGTAGAAGTTTTCCGAAAGAATCCTCTTCCTGAAACTGACTCCTTACAGTCTTCCGTAACTTTTCTTCAATCAGTGTTAATGAGAGGATATGTAGGAATCGAATCTTTTATCAAAATAGAAATGGAGTCTTTGAAAAACAGGCAATTTGGTAATGTATATGGATGTGACTACTTGAGGATTGTAGTTCATCTTGTAATATGGTTAAAAATTTCGCCGAAAGGATTTGTAGAAGACATCAGCAGTACCATTGATATGGAATCATTTTATTATTTGCTTGAAAGGTATATAGATCATTTGGTGGAGACAGAATATTATACTCTTGTTGCTGTTTATTGTGTATTTCTTAGTCGTCCACGTAGAATTCATAAATTCGGAGATCTGTTGTTAGCTTTGCATGGTCGAATTTTGAATGGAAGATGCTCTCAAGATTTACAACTGCATGTGCTCAGTAAGGCGAAAAAATATTTCTCTTCAGACTTGGAAAATATATATTTCAGTGTTGTTGAGCGCACATGCAATATGGGAAGTATTCCCACCTGTATTGCTAAAAGCAATTGGATATCTGGGTTTTCAAACCTCTCCATAAATGATCGTCTTGATGTTACTTCATTCACATGGCTAAAGTTAGGTCATTGCTGGGCGTCTTTTCGCTTCGAAGCAAATAAGTTTTTGGTTGAATCGATAGTTGGAAAGGGTATGGAGTTCGTAAAACTTGTCCCTACCTTGCTCGCGAGTTGTGATTTTGACAAACCAGATGTAGATATGAGTAATCGCATGGCAACATTGGATTTTATGATCAATGGTAAGCATAAAATCATGTTTTGGCATCGACTCTGGAATGCTATGAATTCCATAAAGTTGTTCTACAATTTGAATGACCGGTTGATGGAAATGGATGACCTCATTTGTGAGCGCACTACAGAACCATGTGATGTGACTTGTCACGCTAATGCGGCCCTTAATAGTATCGAAGAGTGTCTAATCTGTCCATTTGAGACATGTGAAGGCTTTGTAAGCTTATGGAGTTCTTCGATAGATTTTACTTATTTTATGGTGGAGCAAAAATTGGAAGAAATTGCTGTGAAGAGTAAAGGGCAAGGAACTTTTCCTGGTCGTATTAACCAAATTGTTGATGTGGAAAAAGTGTTAAGTATTTGCTCAACATTACATTCTGTCCATCCTACGCATGGAGAAACAATCTCAAATATCATGAGATTGTTAAGCATCATATCCCAACAGTCTTTTGGTCAAGACTTCGGTGTTGTATCTAACCTAGTATCCTACTGCCAATCATATCTAGAAAATTTGGTTTTTGAACATTCATTTTGCAAGGTCTGCACATCTTTTCTCTTAAATGTTTATTTCCAGGTTAGTGGCAATTAATATTATGGTGTCAAAAGGGGTTGTAGGATCTGATGAAATTTGCTGTAGATATGTTTTGATATTGCTGAAAGAATGACCCACGTTAGAAACGGTCGAATTATGACGCATCTGGCTGAAGAATACTTGAGGAGAGGAATAGAAATTGGAAATAGTGTTGCATCTGAAGAAAAAAA
>JACCEA012030947.1_pt1 | contig 27405 bp, 24 predicted proteins | sample 7449851 | NCBI WGS metagenome assembly JACCEA01 (sample SAMN15323453, study PRJNA562643) | freshwater metagenome | isolation source: river surface water | place: USA:Blue River Watershed | collected 2017-08-18
AATTGAATGTCGTTTCGGCGCTGCGGAACTCCATTAATGGTTTATTGTCTTCTTATCCAACGACAATTGAGGAGGGTCGTAGAATCATCAATGAGGCAGAAGAAGGCATTACTGAAATTGGACCAATTACAACTAGCGCTGTCCGTTTGCGCTATCGTGAAAAGGAAATTCTATTTTCTGCATTGAATTTTTTGAGTGATCACGAAGAGAAAGTGATGAATGGAACAATCACGTTTCAGTTGGCAATGAAAGCTCAAGAACGTCTTGAAGCCGATCGTCGTGATGAGGAGCACAAAAAATTTGTTGAGGAAGTCAAGCGCCTCGCAGCAATAAAGCCTGAACTTGCATTTGTTGAAGTAAATTTAGGGGATAATGTGCCAAAACAGAACTTAACCTTGGTTGAAGGTGCTGATATAAAGCGAACAGTTCAATTGTTTTGCCAGAAGCACAAAATCCAAGCGAATTATGTTGACAAACTTGAGCAAGCTTTAAGAGCTCGTGTCACGAATCCTCCTCCTTTGCAATTGATGTTGGGTGTTATTACAAATATGGGCGAGAGAAAAATTCTTGCGATTGCTGAGGGCGTTAATGCAACTGTTGAGACAGGTGTATTTTGTGCGAAGTATGACAATTCCAAAGATGTAACAGAATCCGCTTGGTGTAAGGGCCTCATTCAAAGAGTGCACAATCGTCTAAATGTGGAATTCAATCGAAATATTGTTTTGGTGGTTCCTATTGATGCACCCGACTCAAGAAAGCTAAAGCTCATTATCCGTGAGGGAGAACAGCACGATTTGGTGCAGTTGGTGTCGGATTTTTTTGAGTTGTATCACATTCCTTCTGACAATATTTATCCGATGGCACAAGAGGTGAACAAGCGTTTGCCTGCCGTGGCATTACAAATTCCAGTTGGCTTGAGTGCGCAACGTCAAGTGGTTGCTCGGTTTTCACTGAATGAAAACATTACCAATGTTGTTGAAGGTTTTGCAAATTTTTATGAGTTAGATGACTCAGTGAAGATAGCAATCATGAAGCGTGCTCGGCATGGTATGGCTCCAGGAACCTTTATGGTTTAGACAAATATAGTAGCATTGGCGAGGGATTGAAATTTGGTTGGGCTTGATGATGTGCACCAAGGCTTACCACCGCGCAGCCGCAGCAGCACAGGCGCAGAGAGCGGCGCTTTTATTTAAAATAATATGTTGGTAGAAGAATAATATTTAGGCTTCTAACTATTTCTTTTGACTTTTCTAAATTGCTATTACTTCTCCAAATAATTGAAAAGATGGAAGGGGTCGGATTAGATCCTTTACTGGCGCATCTTTCTCAAGAAGGTAAAGACCGGGTGGTGTTTGATCCACCAGGATATCATAACAACATTCAATGTGGGTTGGATGGCCGTATTGCTATGATGAGTAGAAATTTCGTGCACATTTATGAACCACATTTACAATTCATGCAAACATTCACCACTAGCTGGGTGCGTCTCCAGTCCAAACTTTTGACTGTATCTTTTCAATACCCAGCAAGCAATATACAAGACATGAGTAAATTAGCGCCTTTCAATGAATCTCGAATTTCTTTTAAGAAGATTCGTTGGATTCCGAACGTTGTCAATGGTTTAGATCCCTTGTTATTATTATGCTTGTTGAACGATGGCTCTTTCCTTGCATTTATGCGTGGAGATCCAGCGCTGGAAGAAACTGTGGAGCTGTCAAACTGTGCCAATGATCATATTGTTATGAAAAATTATACTCTAGTCTATGATTTCGATCGTGATTATTCTGCCGCTGCTGCTAATCGTATCAATACATTTGAAATTATTGAAAAACAAGGGGGTGGACTCACTTTAGCTACATCATCCGGCTTAGATATCCTACTATGGAGAGTAACTGAGAATACTTCAACTTCAAAAAGCAATATTATCGACCTGACGATGCATTCCAAGTTTACATTTGGTAATATTTGCAACAACTATGTTCTAACAGTACCGGTCATAGTATCATCAATTGCAACTATGGCGATCGATGAAACGACCTGTTATGTCATTGGTATACTGAGGCACGGCTGTGTAGTATTGCTCAAATCCATTTGGTCTCTTGAAGGATCGTTCAGTTTAATTGAGTTAGACCGCGTAGAGTTTAGATTTAAAGTTCTTGATTATGCTGTGGCAGTTGCAGGTACGATTTTGGTTGCAACTCACACTCACGTCATTGCGCTTGATATCATGCATGATAAAATGGTTCCTCTTTGGGAATCTCAATTTCATTCTTCACAAATCACATGTTTAATGGCCAAAAAATGTTCTTCATCTAGAGCGCTTTTGATTACTTCATCATCATTGAACGGAGAAATCAAATATTGGAAAGCAACAGATAACACCATAATCGCAGTTGACGCTCAACTCTGTGAGCATGCACAGCATGGTGTGTATGGATTGGCTGACGATCCATTAAATTGTTTAACCATATATTCCTATTGTGCACCTAAAGTTTTGGAAAACACTAGAGAAGTTCAATTAAATTATTCGCTGGGATATGAGCAAACCAAGCTCTCGTTTATTTTCAATCGACACCTACAACGAGATTGGATTATGTCTCCTGTTACAGTTGCAACATATTTGATGCAAACCCTGCTCGAAGTCGTGAATTTCAAAGCAATGACGTTTCTAGGCTTGTCTATTCTTGATTCAATGGAAACGCTAAAACGAAATTTTCGAAAATTGCCAATCAAGCCCCTCCCACCTATGATACGAGAAGTTCAAGTAGCACTGGAGAGTGGACTTGAACTGCCGATCAAGAAAAAAAAGAAGTCAAATACTGGGAAACAACCAAAAGATGTTAATATTGAAGATATTGAAGATGAAGAGGATGATGAATTCAGTGAGGATGACTACTGCAGTGATGACTACGAAAAAGTAAGTTCATCACAACGAAGATCGAGTAAGTCTGCTCGTTCTGGTAAATCATGTAGAAATAATGGACCAAGTGATGGTGGTGGGGCGGGAATGACGCTACTCCTGGACCGTTTGCGTGAATATGTCGATCCAGATCCAATTACTCTGTCTATTCTTGGGCTAAATATTGTTATTGATGCATCACTCATCAGCACAGCATGTTTACGGCACAATATATCCCCCATAGATAACAATAGGGCATTAGAAGATCGACTAGCATACTTTAAGGACAGTGCATCCAGGGAAGAGTTGATAGAAGCATTTTTTGTCGTTGAAGAAGGTGCGTTGTATGTAATATTGTCGGTCCAGTGATGTTTTTACAATGAAAGAAAACTTAGATTTAGAATTTCTCCAAAAAAAATATCTTCTCTGGCAGCTGTGCTTTCATATCCTTGGTGCGATAATATCGATGCGTTTAGCATGCTTACCAGATTCAAATCAGGATAAGCAGAGGTTTCAAGCGTTTGGTAAGAGGTTGCTAAAAGTGATGACTCAAAGTCGAGCATTGATAATATGTCAGAGGTAATAACAATAGTTTCCTTATTGTTATGCAACTTTTAGTTTTGGTATAGGTTTCTAGGGTTTTGCCAAGAATTGCAACCAGAACAATTTAGTAGGGGATTGTTAATTGTCCAAACACTTATATCTGATTTCCCGCCAAATTCTCGTATTGCTTGCGACATCTCTCATCAGATTGATGAGTATTCCCCAATAAATGTTGGCCCAGAGCGATGTCCGATATGCACAATTTCGCTACCCAAAAGTTCATTACCTCAATGCTCAAAATGTCAAATTGAAATGAATCGATGCTGCTATTCATTTGAAATAATATCTTTGGAGCACAATATAAGCTGTTGTACATTATGTGCATCATCAGTGAATTCTCACTGGTTGTTAGAGAATTCAGATCTTTGTGAATTATTGTACGGCTCCCACTTTCCTATTTGTCCATATTGTGGTGTGTTTATGCATGAAATTGTGTAGCGGATATACTTATAGCTTCATAGCTGCTATTTCAAATACTTGTACTGACAATAAGTCATCTTGTATTTTTATGTTCATTATTATTTTTATTTTCCGTCTTTTAAAATAATAAGGATACTTAATTAAACAAGCTCATTTAAAATCACTCCAACTAGTCTTGTGACCAAATTATTGGTTAAATTCACTGGAAAATTGTTCACCACATCGACTGGATGGCGGTGATTGAGCAATATGGAATGAAAAAAAGGAATATGGAATAGGAACCAATAAACAGAAACACAACACCAAATAGTCAATGCACGACCTGTTGCCTGCCATGGAGTCACTGTTGATATTATTGAAAAATGAATTGTCAAAAGAAGAGGACTTCTGCATCCCCAGCCAGAAAAAAGTGGATTGCTTGAGGTCCTTATTGAAAACTATATATGACATATCTAGCAGCTCTACTAACAGAAAATTTGGTCCACTGTCAACATTGCTTGTTGATGGACTTGATGAAGAAAGTATTTGGGAAGAGTTACAAACACGAACAAAACCTCTAGCAAGATTTGTAGAGAAAAGAACGAAACTTCTCGATCGCAAATATCAACAAAAATTGAAAAAGAAATCTCTAGTTGCAAAGAAATTTGATGATAATAGTGATGATACAGAGGAAAGTGGGAGAGAGAGCGACGAAGAACCTTTGATAAGAGATGATAATAACGATGAGGAGATTGGAGATCTCCAAATCAGTGAAACTGAAGAAATATCATCGGATGAAGTTGACGAAGAGGAATCTCGGATGAGTAATAATATATCCACTGATTTCAAGGATGATGTTGAAATGGAAGCTTGGCTAGATGCATTCGAGGAGATGGAATATGCTCACAAAGAAAAAATGGAAAGGAAGGAGAAACGGGCCAAAGCCAGCACAGTGGAAAGTCGAGTAAGACCTTCATTCTAAAAATGTACAACTAGTTCACATCATTCTATTTTCTCATAGGAGTGGGAGGAAGATGAAGAGGAAGAAGACGATTTAGAGTTCGTGGAAAATGCGCTATATGCATCAGATGAAGACGATGATATTGATCCCAAATCTCTTAAATTTGATGATTTTTACGTGCATGAAAGGGAGAATAAGCCAAAACGAAATGTGCAAAGTGCAATGGTGCACGGGGTCGAATATGAAGATGATGATGATGTCAATGAAGAAGATGATGATGATAATGATGGAGAATTTAACGGAGAAGATGATTATCAAGAAAGTGAAGATGAAAATTCAGTTGGAAACAACATAGAATCTCAAAACGATGAAGGAATATTCTCTAGCAGCTATCAACGCCGCTCAAGAGAATTGGCCAATCAAATAGCCGAATTGGAGAAAGATCTCATGGCAGAAAAATCATGGGAGCTGAAAGGCGAAGTCAAGGGTGGTGTTAGACCTGAAAACTCATTATTAGATGTTTCTGCTGATGTGGAAAGGTTTGTGAAATTACTATTGTTTCGAGGGCAACCATAATGTCATTGTTTTCAGGTCCACAAAAGTTGCTCCTGTAATCACTCAAGAATATACTACCACATTGGAAGATAAGATCATAGAACGGATCAAGGCAGGCAGATTTGATGATCCATCAAGTGTAAATTCACTGAGACATACGATTACCGGTAATCATGTGGCTTTGATCACAATCGGACGATGGTTAACCCTATTCTTGCTTTTGACAGATGACAATGAAAACAATGCAGATCATGAATTGTCGCAAGAAAAGAGTAAAGTTGGCCTTGGCGAGGTAGGTAGACAGATGCTTTTAATGATCGCATATAAAATGCTTCTGTACTTTGTTTAGCTATACGCGGAGGAGTTCGCAAAACAATTGACATCGACTCAAGATGCACTCACGGTGCAAACACAAGCATTGCATGAAGAAGCAGTTAACTTGTTCAACGAAGTTGCAAGACAATTAGATGCTCTAACACATTTTTTCTTCACACCAAAGCCTGTTGCAGCAGAAGCCAGTGCCAAAGTGCTGGCGACACAACGATCTATTCCAGCGTTGGAGATGGAAGACATTACTCCTTACTCTCAAAATTCCACCGCTTTAGCGGTTGCTCCGGAACAGGTTATATTGTCAGATCACTCTTGATGATCTCCCTTATTGATCTTTTATTTTAACAGCTGCTGGAAAAAAGGCGTGGCAAAAAAGTTACATTGTTGACTTCGGAAGAATTAACATCAGAGGATCGTAAAAAGCTTCGTCGTCATAAGAAATCCGTTGGCAAGACGAAAAAACTCGCTGAACAAAACGATGCTAAAAACATGCGTCGTGAAGCAGAGAAGAAGTTAACACAAGAATTGAAAGCAGACAAGAGAGTGATTATCGCTGGTTCCGACAACAAAGAGAAGACCCACAAGGATACTAATCAATTCGGAAAATCTTCGGTATTCTTCAGTAAATTACAAGAGGAAGCCAAAGAGAAAGTTGGCAAATCTGACAAGGGAAACCACAAACGCAAGCGTGATTCAACTCCTGACGTTGATAATGCACTAAAGTTTAAGTTATAGTCGTATAATAGTTATTTGTATATCCACGCATTCGAAAATAACCACCAAAATAAATATTTTCAATCTAGTTTTTGTGTTACAAAAGCTCACATGTCAAGATTGAATAATCTATTTAAAGCATATGATATACATTATCATTAAAATGCATCTACAAAACAAAATTTAAAAAATGTTATAACCGCAACTCTCCAACCAATTATCCTAAACAAACATCTGTGTATACATACAGCAGAACCAGGCAGTCTGATTATCACGTTAATAAACTGGATAGAAGCAAGGACTAAACAAGGGAGAAAAATAAATAATTTGCACTTTCCTGCTCAAGAAACTACTTAATCAAAAAATCATAATTCTTCAAATTATTCCAAACTACTCGCTTTCAATCAAACATTCTCCTAGTCTGACGTATCAATAAAGCAACTTTCTGAAAGAAAGAATTGAAAAATACGATAATTAGAAGTTGTAATATTGGTATCCAACGTATCCAAAGTCAGCGTTTGGATTTGGTTGCCAAACATAGTAACTTGGCATACCATTCTTCAAGATATCAAATCCCAAAGCACCGATAACAATATTCCCGGCAGTTGAGATAGATTCACTGTGTCCTTGAAAGTATACAGACTTACTAACAGGGTCATAAGCACTATTTCTTTGAGTGTCACAGTTGTATGATTGGCACTGAAGAACAATTTCATAATTCATCAAGTTGTACACAGGACCATTAAGCAACCCACTTGTTGTATTCACGAAGGTCAACAAATCGAACCCAACATCATCACTGACAGATTGAATTTCAACCATAAGTTGATTACCTTTTCCATCACCTGCATCAACCATCATCGCGTTGATAAACCACTCTGGTGAGAAATCAGTCGTAACAGCGTTGGCTCCAGGATCTAACTTCATGTTGGCATCAAGCTGAAGCCATTCTCCGACAGAGTTCGTTTTGAAATCAGTGAAAATAACATATGAAAACATACCACCAGAAACAATAGACCACAAACCATTGCGTTCTGAATCAAAGACATGTCCATGACGAGTTGTTGGGTGATCGACAGCCAATGCTCTTTCATCGCTGATTAGTTTGTGGAGTAAAGTGAATTGTTTGTTGTTTACATCTAATACATGAACCTCGCCATTAGTAAAGATCGCTAATAAGCCCCCATTTGGACCAGACACAACCTTGGACAATTTCAACGGATTAATATTCAATGGAGCTGGACCAGATGGAAGCGGAACATTGATCTGAACACCACTCAAAATAGGTGTGGCCTTCATCGATCCAGCATCTGTACCACTGATAGAAGATGTCCACACAGTAAGGGTACCGCGAGTGGGAAAATCAACTGCGACAGTGGAGTATGTCTTCGAATCTCTGTCATACGCAGTAAAAACATCGAAATTGCGTTCAACTTCGGGAGCTGGAGCCAAATATTCTTGAATTCGGAGTGGATTGGCAACACCATTATTCAAATTGGATGGCAAAGTGGAGCTGAGATAAAAGCCCATCTTCTCCTGAGATATGATGCCATGATTTACGACCGACTAACTTGAAGAAGTACTGCAAACTTACTTGACATGGAAGTTCACAATAAAATTGAGCTGACAAAATTGTCCCCGTGGGATCCGTATTCCCTCTCAATGCAGAGACATACGAAACAGCTAAAGCGACGATTGCCAAAACGAATAACATTGTCAGAAACTTAATTTACAGTTTACTTTATTTTCTTATTTTGATTTTGGATTTGGGATTCATGTTGCTGCTTGTTGAAGTTCATTATTTTGTACCAACAGTCAAAAAGTCGAGATTTTGATTTTTAAGCAAATTATTACACCTCCCGATGTTCACAATAGATAGTTTGGTACAATATTGCTTTAGTCGGGAGCTTATTGTTACAATATTTATCCCAAATTCTATTATCCATTGTTATTGTATGGTACAATAAGTATATGTATATCTACCGTTGCAGTTGATCACATCATGAGAATAGCCGCTATTGAGGGTGGTGGTACGGCTTGGAAAGTCGGTATCACTAGAGAAAATGAACCTGATCAATTTGAGCAAATTCATGAGGTACATACAACCTCGAGTCCATCGGAGACATTGTCACTTGTACGGGAATGGCTACGAAATAAAAGGTTTGATGCGATTGGTATTGCTTCATTTGGGCCAATTGATGCGAAAAGAGGAAGTCCAACTTTTGGCTTCATTACATCAACTCCTAAACCAGGTTGGAAGAACACCAACGTACTAAATCTTCTTGGCCTTTACGACGAGTTTGCGCATATACCATATGAATTCGACACAGATGTGAATGCACCTGCTATGGCAGAATTTATGCGTCGAAATGATCCAGGTAGTTCATCACTCTCCTATATAACAATAGGCACCGGTGTGGGCATAGGATTGGTGACGAATGGAGAAACAGTCAAAGGATTGCTGCATCCTGAAGGGGGACATATCAATGTAAGACTCTCTTCTGATGAAGATTTTGGAGGATCATGTCCATTTCATGGACCATGTATTGAGGGACTTTGCAGTACGGTTGCGCTTACAGCTCGTCTTGGTTGCATGAACGAGGATTTGCCACAAATTCCCGATGATCACAAGGTGTGGGAAAGAACTGGCTTTTACATCGCTCAATTATGTGCGAATCTTTTGTTGATTGCATCGCCGGAAAGAATTGTCCTCGGTGGAGGAGTGATGAAAAGGAAAATTTTATATCCAATCATTAGAAAGAAGTTTGTGGAAATTGTTAACGGTTATATACAACATGCTGCTATTACCACTGAAGGAGTGGAGTCATACATAACCTCTTCCATATGGTAGGTAGAGTGTAGTATTGGTTTTGTTCAACTAAACTTCTGGTTTATACAGGGGAGATCATGCAGGTATGGTTGGTGCAGCATTTCTGGGCAAGCTTGCGTTGGAAAGAAAGAATTAAGTTGATAGTAAATAACCATCTATGTAAAAGGTTCAATTGAGTAGGACAGCGGAAAGAATAAATTGCGGACCTGACGATTCAGCACTTATTAAATTAATTCAACATAACATGGCGATTTGATTTCGTATTTGACAAATTTTCAAAATCGCGTTATAAACTAAGAATTATTCCTTGGTGCCAAGTAAACATCAATTGATTTAACAAGACCACTGCGAACTTGAAGAGCAATATTACCTTCAAGCACCCCATCATTATCGACGACAGTTTCATCGTTGAGAAGAACAACCGATATGCGCTGTGGAACCATTTTCCAAGTATCCATATTATTGGGATTGTGGTAAGTCACTCGAATTTTTCCCAAAAAAGTAAAGGATAAGGTGCCATCATTGTGGAAAAGCCAACGAGGAAGAATCGGAAAAAGCTGAAGCTGCAGCTCATTTTTTTCGTTTACCGTGAATGGAGACTTTCCAGCAACCATCAATGCCCACATTGATAGAAACTCAGCAGTAGAACCAGACAGTCTTGCTAAGAAACTGGCACCGTGGAGTTTTTTATCCGGAAAAGCACTTGAAACTATGAACGATGCTGCTTCCAAAGGAGACCTGCCGTAAACCTTGTTATCCATAAAAGGAACGAGACCTGTGACGATTTCATCAAAAAATTCTTCAAAGAGTCCGCCTCTCAATAATTCAAGGTAAAATTTGTAAGACATATGCAACCAGACGGATTGATTCTCTAACCAACCGGGGCTAAATGCTTTCATTCTCCCCACATCTTGCCCCATCGATGACAAAGATTCCGACAAAGTGTACATTTTCAACGCGTCATCATAAAGAGGACTGTTCTTCACCATTGCATACAACTCCCTACGTTTATGAATATCATCAACCACCTTCATGTAACGTGTTGGACCCTCCAAAAATAAAGGTAATGTTTTCACTTCAAATTTTTTGGGTGTAACAATTGGCACATTCTTATTGGGGTTTGTTGTCACCATGTAATCTATGACATCGTAATAAAAGTAAGTCGGAGTCAAACCAGATGGCGAGTACGATATAGCTCTTGTAATTCCTTGAGAAACCTTAGCTTCCATTTTCGCTAACATATCTAATAGAAGAGATGCAGAAAATTCCTCCAATGAACCAACAAATGTGCCCTCCGTACTAGCACGGTACAATTCTCTGGCAGAATTCATCGTATCCCAATAACTATAATCCGCAGCATCATCCTTAACAGAATTGGCGTAATCATCCAGTGCACCAATGATACTGCGGATAAATATCGCAAACTCTGAAGGGAATTTCACCGAGCGACCAAATTTGCCTAAAGAGTATTGACAGTAACGAACTATGCGTAACATCTCATACGTTTCAGGCATCCCGGACCCCAAAATACCAGGCAAGCCATTCATAGCATCATTCCAGCCAGGTTTTCCTCCTTCCATCTCAACACCCATGCCCTTTGGGTCCAATGTGGAGAACTTTAATATTCCCAGCATTAAGAACTTAGTAATGGCAGAAACTTTGAAGACCGTTGTGTCCTTCGAACGTTGCCACACACCTGCAGCACCATTTTGATCCACCAAGTAATTTGGATCGGTAAAAATAGTATTCATAGCATTGACTCTCTCTTGGCTAAACTCTGGTTCACCCCAAGTAGTTATGGGTTTGTAAGCGCGCACCACCGAAGAAGAAGGATTTCCAGCATTAACAACAAGGGAATACCTATCAGCTCTGGACTTTACCAAAGCAGGACTGACGAAGAATGGGATTGGTTCCGCATCCCACAGTGTGAATTCTTCTTTGTCAGGAAAGACTGTCAAGAAATTGTCAAGGATATCTAAAATATACGTCCAATGATCTGCCCAATAACCATTTTGGTTAAATTGGCCTACAAGATGGTTACGCGTTAAAATCAGATATGATAAATTGATGAAGGTACTAACCAGCAAAATCTTGATTTGCATGTGAAATTAATTTAGCAACAACTTCCTCTTTGGCTATGCCGAAGGAAACTCCGCTGGCCTCCACGTCACGGAAAAACTGACCAGGTCTAAATGTTCTGCGCAAAACATCCTTCACAACAGCTGCTGGTGCACCATCACCAAGAGGATCATTAATCTTCAATGTTACCAATACAGAATCAATATTTTCATATGGAATTTTGAAAACAGTTGATGCAATAGTAAGAGGATTGAACCCATCAGATTGAATGAAGCTCAAAAACATACGTAAGTTGAAATCACCAATTTCCGGAGTCAAGAAAACATCCAAACGACGATTTTGGCACACATCGCGAAAATTGCCAGGTCCTTGCGAGAAATAAGTCGTATCAATTTGAAAATAATTGTAGTCCCGCTCAATATCACCATGAATACGAGAGTAAATATGAAAATTCTTCTTTCTATCATTCTCACCAATTTGAATAGGTAAACCACCACGGAGAATATTGTCCAAAAAATCTTGTTTGATGTAGGAATTGAATACTTCTGAAGAAGTATTAGTAGCAACACGTGAAGTGATTGAATCAACAACCTTCTCAGCAGCTATACGTTTTTCTTTCGAATAGAGAACATCACGTAATAGTGGAGTGTATTTACCAACAAATGTTTCAAGGCTTTCTGCATATCCATAGACACTGGTAATCGTAATATTATGTCCTGGAGGAACTTTAATTTTCGTCCCAGCAAAAGCGCAAGGTGTCCGACTAGTTGTTCCTTGAGAGGAACTGAGAAAGTGGTCAATATCGCTTTTATGTTTGAAAAAGCCCGATGGATTAGTTAGAGTAGTATCAGTGCCAAATATAACGGTGGGATCAACAACAAATGGTAGAACTTCACGCTTACCTTCTGCATCTATAGCTGCATTTTCACCATCCATGTAAGAAATCGCAAAATATCCATCACGAATAATCTTGACCTGGGGTGTATCAGCTGTATCTTGAGAAATATGAAAGAATGGAAGGGTGATGTGAGTATTATCGCTTTGCGTATCGCCGACATTATAAACATTCATCCACGCTTCCATGGTACGTCCCATAGCATCGATATTATTGTTACCGAGGCCATTTGGAATGATTTGTCCTAATCCATCTAAAATTTCCATCTCTAGTTCATGATGCTCGTCAAGATTGGTGAATGTTGCGCTTCTCACCAAAGACGGAAACGTTTGCTCAGGTGCAATAAAATATAAAATGTTGGTTTGTAAATTTTTATCCAAATTGATTTCTTCAATTTCCATTTCATTCATTCCAATTATCATATTTCGTTGCAAATGCTGTTGATCAGAGTCATCGGAAGTGCGGGGGAAAAATGGCATATATGTGAAATGCTTATCACCGCAAGTAGCGCGAATAAAAGTCCGAAAACCGGTGAAGGGGGTTTGAAGATATGCCTTTTCTGCAGTTACAAACTTGGCAATAGCATTGTCTTTGTTTTGTTTACCGAAGGATGTTATGGCTTGGCCACGATTAACATAGAATGCCCACATCGGAATTCCCCACATACCCCCCAAACCATTCAAAAAGTTGGACATAGGGCGAGCCAAATCAAAGTTTCGCATGACATATCTATTACGATCATCAAACATGGAATCAGACAAATTCGAAGCGGTTACTATGGATTCCCAGCTCTGAGTTGAAAATATAGCACAAACAACAATCAACGCCATTACAGCTGTGATTGATCCGGCAACTAAAAAGCCTGAACGTTTCGAACTCATGCTACGTTCTGATATGATTTGAAACCTGTCTTCGGAAACTCGCTCATCTTCTTCGAGTTGACTTTGATAAGTTTTCAAGATGAGTTCAACATCCTTTATGATAATGGACAGATAGATTTGTAGAGAGAGAGAGAGAGAGAGAGAGAGAGAGAGAGAGAGAGAGAGAAATCAATAAATCAATTTGGTTGAGAAAGGAAACAATTTATCGATTACCTTAGAGCCATCTGAAACAGCCTGATATTGGTTGTTGTCAAGAAATTTCTTCATTCTTGGCAACAATAATTTTTACAATTAGATTTTGGAAACTCTTCAGGAAAACTCTTTTGTTTATCTTAACTATGCTAGGTTCGAGATTATTGATGTATTGTCATTTATATGGAGATAGTGTTATGCAATCATCGAAATGATGATGTGGGATGGGATGGTTCTGCATGATGATGATTCATTGGGATTACAACGCTACAATAACGCTTCACCTCTTGGTGTGTGGTGCTGTACAGCCATGAATAATATGTGGCATGATGATGGTGGGTGGTAAGCGCACACACAGCACAGCAGGTTCCCTCTTCTCACCGCCGGTGTCTGCTGACCTGCTCTGCTGTGATCCACCGCTTCCCCTCCGTTCTGCTGCGAACAATAAATTCATACTTCAAAAATACTGTAATGTAATAGCAGGAATCCATATGGAACGAAACAGCATTTTAATTTTGCGATTTTTTTAGCTTACGCTTAACGAATTCCAGATTTGGGATTTTAAGTTGGAATAGTCGATCTTATTACATCATCTTGCAACACGAATGGATGCGCCAACTGTGGACCAGGGAATGGAGTTGGAATGCCGCGTTTGCAGAATGGGGGCGGAAGTTGATCGCCCCCTTTACTATCCATGCCAATGCAGTGGGTCAATTGGACTTGTTCATCAAGATTGTCTGGAAGCTTGGCTAGTTCACTCAAAAAAAGATTGTTGTGAATTGTGTGCTACTAAATATCAATTTGAGGCGGAATATGCACCAGATGCTCCTGATCAGATACCGATTCGAAAGTTAATCAGTTCTGTATTATACTTATCAACATTCAGTACTATTCCATTTTTACTTAAATCCATTTGTGCAATTGTTGTTTGGATAGTATGTATTCCCATACTTACAGTTTGGGCTTACTCATTTTGTATGGGTCGTTCATCATCCTTTCTCCACTCTTATTCGTTCAACACGTTGTCGTCATACATTCGTTATGGAATTGTGATAGATATTACAATAGTTGTTACCATGTTAGTCTTGGTAAGTGTTGTTATTGCTGCGTCTTAAACTATTTTCCTAAACTTTGAGAAAGCTGTCTTTTACAGATTTTCTACGGATGCATTGGGGGCGTCAGCCAGGCCAACCTTTGCCTCAACACCAAAGAAGAGCCGCACAGCGTGGACATGCGCATCGAAATAATCAACCTGAACAAGTAGATATTGCTGATCATATGGGTAATAATCCTCAAAATAATCTGCGGAGAGTGAATAGAGCTAGGAATAATGTTGAGCGCTAAGTATTGACAAAATGTTCATGACATACTACCTGTCACTGCCACACTTACTGGTACGTGGAATCATTGGTGGTGGAGATGTTCATACGAAATCTTTCTTCCTATGAAGAAAACTTGAAAAGTGTATAATGTCTTACTTCACCTAACCTACTTACTAATCATATCAAGCTTATATTATTAAGGACGAAGTAGATATTCCCAATCTACCGTGTTCTTTAGTTCTTCAATATCTTCTCCAATATTAAAATATCATTGAATAGCATTGCTGCATACTTTCATATTGCTATTTTCTATACGTCTGACTATAAAGCTGTAGACTACTGCCATATAGAGTATTAATCTACAATATAACGATTAGAGCTAGGTCGCAAAGTTAAGAATCACTCCACATCAACATTCGATACGGCAGAAAAAACACGCTATTTAAGCATTTATATATATTTATTTACAGAGAAGGCGTTACATAATAAGGTTACCATACTGGAAATATCTGATTTTCTGGAATATTTTGTCATAATTTCGAAGTTTTCGATATATTAAGTTTTGGGCAAAAGTAACGATCTGCTGCGCGCTCTGCTGCGTTCTGTGAAGCGCCACCCCCCCCGGCCGCGCCACCGCCGGGGGGCGGTACCAACTGGCGTACCGCTGCTTGGCAATAAGACTGTGTTGCTTGTCTTTAAAATAACGAAAAAAGAAAAGAAATAACGTGTTCTTGCAAAATATATGGTATACATTCCAATGATGGAGAGACCCACCATACGATTTACGATTAACCTTGATATTGTGTGATTGCATCTGTATCTTTTATTCACATTCATTTCAAACAATACATTTCAATTGATCGCACCAATAGTTGTAGACACGAATCGCTGTGTGATGGAAATTCAAAGTGAGTCCGATTTATTATTAAATGGAAACTGTTCTTTCAACATCCACAATTTGTAGTTGAATTGCTTATAAGTTTTATATATCGTTTCTCGTGATTGTTTAATTGGCTCCGTGATTGCGAACTCGAGAACCAGAAAATCTGGTGGTTGTCCACGTTTCACATTAGACAGATTTCTTTTACCAAAGCAACATTCCCCCATAAATGCAGCGCTGGAAAGAAGAATTTGTTGGGAACTCTCATCGTAAGTGTGTTCACGTCCATAACAATGGGGAATTCGAGCATGGAAAAGGTGTGTTTATGGTTTTCACCGATTGTGCCATCTTCATTTCTGTGCAGTTCTCTACCTAGAACCTGACTGGTCGTATCTGGACTTTCTCAATGCAGCTAGTGCAAGACTAAACATGGCTCCTGTGGCAAAGCGCGCTTTCAATGCTGATGGTGAGATAGGATAATGATTTTTTGATGATCTTGTAATCTTTCAATCGAATAGGCGTGGAAATCGATGATTGCATGATGATTGAAGATGATGATATCTTATTTTTATCAAATCACGACGACTTTATAGCACCAGCGGACTTATATGTCCCTGATGAAAATGTGAGCAAGAGCGATGATAAAATTCCTCACAGTATTGGCGGCTACAAAGTTGGAGAGTTGCTGGGCCGAGGTGGGTTTGGTGAAGTTCGAGTTGGAGAGCACCATTTGACTGGAGAAAAAGTGGCATTGAAATTTCTTCGAAAATCGGAAATACATAGTTTTAGTGCAGCAGAAAGAACAAATACTGAAATTCAGTGTCTCACTGCTTTGAAGCATTCCAACATTATTAGGCTCATTCATGTTCGTATTTGTGTTTTCATTGTTGTTGTTTCTCTAATATGTGCTTTTGCAATTTCAGCATACAGAGACACAAAATCACGTTGTTCTCATATTTGAATTAATGGAAGGTGGAGATTTGATGAAGTTCCTTGTCAGGCGAAGACAAGCCAGCCCTGGTCAGAAAGCATGCTTGAACGAGGATGAGGCACGTCACGTGTTTTACCAAGTACTAAGTGCCGTAAGTTACGCCCACAATCAGCACATTTGCCACCGAGATCTCAAACTAGAGAATATTCTGTACGTTTTTGACTCATTACGGTTACCGGTGCTATGTTATTCATCAATTATTTTTCCTCTTAGTCTCAAGGACTCTAGTCTCAGTCTAGTCAAAATTGCAGATTTTGGTTTGTCCGATTTCTATCGACCAGGCGCAACAATGAAGTCTAATTGTGGAACTCTCTCATTTCTTGCACCTGAAGTATTCAAAGGTACAGCCAATGCTGGTCCGCCTTTGGATGTTTGGGCTATGGGTGTAATTTTGTTCGCATTGCTATGTGGGAGACTGCCATTTGAAGGAGCAGATTTGGTGGGTACCAAACGTCCAAGAGATGCGGTGATAAAGGCTAGAATAATGAAATGTCAATATAAAGTTGACGATAATTTGAGCCCCGAAGGAAAAGTAAGAAACCTTCAAAACCTGTCTGTCAAATTTACAACATTTTTAACAGGATCTGGTGCGACGATTACTCCAAAGCGATCCTAGCGAAAGAATGACTATTCCAGAAATTTTCAATCACATTTGGATCCGAATGGCCCCAACAAATCAGCTCCTTACTGAATCGCATTTTGGCAACAGGGACAACTCTTCAAACGTAAATGTAAATTTTCCGGGAAATATAACGACTGGTATAGCTATGGGAAGTGGAAATTCCAGTGGTGTTCCGTCTACAAATGATATGGTAAAAACTGTGTTGATGAATACTTCTGCTATGAACAGCTTGGACTTGTTAATACCAATATCGCCTGCTCCTGTAAAGGTTTGTGAAATTCATTTTTATCAATCTTTGATATTCCTAATTCCATCGGTGAACATCATCAGCATTCTAGGCGAATAAATTCGTTCACCAAAACAAATAGTGATGAGAGTAATGGCAGCTCCAGTAGTGTAGTAAATGCGAACCAAGATAAGAATCGTCGCACTCCAGTTATGACCTCTTCGCCATCAACAAGCAGTAAGCATCTCACGACAGTTCCTGAAAGAGAAGGATCACCAGGGAGAATGAAATTTTCGAATAGTAGAGGAGGTTCCCGAAGTAATTCAAACGACCAACTTCTAGCTTTATCATTTGGGAATAATCATCAACAACTACCACATTCAATAAACTTTCCCGATGAAAATGGATTTGAAACTCCACGATCCAGTGTTCCGGACGACATGTTGGTAACTGGAGGTGATATTCAACCTCCGCCTTCAATTGAAGCGAAATCGACAATTAAACTGATACCCTTACGCAGAGGAGGTTCTCTTAATTCCGATAAGAAAAAGTCCGATGATGAGGATGATGATTTTTCGGAGTTGCAAGGCATATCACTTCAAGACGCTGCCGAAAAACTACCAATGCGCAGTGGTAAGGATGATGGCAGTATCGGGTTGCCCTCTTCGTCAATTAGTTTATCATATCGGCCTAGTACAGTATCAGGGTTTTCACGACGGGGAAAAGACATTTTCAATGATGATGACTTGAGTGTGAGTTCTACCAATAGCACTGGCCATCGGTACCAAAGTGCACATCAAAGTCGGAAAGACAACAACAGTAGTGCATTGACGTCGAACAGTAATAATGCAAGTCCCAGGCCGGGAGATCATCAGAAAGACCACTCTCGACGAGGTATAGTTTCCTCTGGTGCAGATGGGAAACATCAGGCAAAGGTAGACTCCAAAGAAGTCGGTGGCCAACATCGATCTTACGTTCCCAGCAATAGCTCCAACGGATTTGAGTCTCCACCACCACATGGCCTACCGCGCAGTAGAAATTCTGTGAACTCAACGTTCAGTCCGACCACTGGAGTAAGGGTGCGGCATTTGTAATTTCGCTGTGAAATACTTTTCTTTTGTGATTTGTGGCATTGGTTTTTAAAGTTCATTTGCAATACGCAATTTTATGGAGATTGTTGTATTTTACTGTATATACAATCAAAAGCTTGTCTTTTTATGTATCTTGTTAGTATTGTGTATTGTAACAGTGCCTTTTCATCTCTTGTACATACATAAGAAGTATTACTGTTTATAATTTACTTTTCACTTACTGATTAATTTCCAACAGTCTCAGTGGTATAATCGATGACTTCGAAAATATATAGGTACATCTTCCGTAAAGTGCTATTTTTCTTCCTTAACTTCAGAAACCCCGCAGTTCTAACCATAAAGTCAGTTTCATCGAAATTGGTGGGGACTTTCAATGCAATAAACTTCGTTGCGCCAGCAATTTTACTGCAAAATTCAGCCAAATGCATGCCTGATAAGTAAAGAATGATCTTTGTAGATCTTTTGTAACCAGGACCACCCCAAGGAGGATCAAGGAAGACAATATCCTGGGTATAGCGAAGGCACAACTCCGCCGCATCCCCTTGAAAAAATACCACATTTTCCATCCCTAATACATTCAAATTATGTCGCAGCATTTGAAATCGTGTCTCACACATCTCAAACGCTTGTACTTTTTGAAAATATTGTGCAAACGAATACGTATTACCCCCAACACATGCGGTTGCATCGGTCAAAATCGCATATTCTGGCACAAATGCGGCAATGTCTGCAGTAATTTCGTCCGCTGTAAGTTGGTCCGTGACACTGTATAGTGCAACATCATCAACCAAGAGTTGAGAACGCTTTTCAGGTTCTACTCTTCTAAAAAGAAAATCCATCATTTGTCATCATCAAAATTCATGCAATTTTTGTGATCTGATCATCACGTAATATTGAATTGTAAAAGTATTTGTAAACGCGCCTGCTGACAGCAAGCAGAGGGCGTTCCCCTGCTGTGTGGCGCGCAGCAGCAGCGCACCATCTGACAAAATAGGTGGAAGACAATCAGTTTTGTAGTAAAAGTATCCTTTAATATGTACTTCGTCTGAATAAATTATTCCACCAGTGTAAAACCCGTTTGTCATCACAAGGAGGAAGAGATACTTTTGGAATATTTATGAAATATTCTATGTGTCACTCTTATTATGTCCCTGAAATTGATTGGATTACCACTCATTTACATTGTCGTCGAGAAAATACTTCTATATCTAATAAATATTTCCTTGAATATACCAAATATATACTTTCTTGAGGAGAATCAAAGATTGGATAACAATTGGCGCGCTAGGTGTGTGTATATCCTTTTAAGAAATAATTGCGGTGATCTAAGGAAATGGAATGTCTATTCAAAGTCTTCTCTGAATTGCGCGTACAAATTCTTCACTTCTTGTCGTTGAAACCAACCCGAAAGTTCACTTGGCGCGTGCAGCAGTTGGCGCTGCCTCAAGTACCAGTAAAGGTGACCAACACCTATTCCTATCAAATCAGCAAATGGAAGTTGCTGTTCTAACACCCACGTTTGAGCACAAAAAAACCATGGAAGCATTTCGGATTTCAACATAATAATGTCAAGGAAATTTACGTCCAATCCTTCAAACAAACGTGACCAAATATATACCAAGTAAGTTGCTAAATTATGACCCAAAAAGTTGGTTGAGATCCCAGTAATTTGATAAACAGCAATCAAAGTGGTCATACCAAAGAGAAGTAACACAATAAACTCTTCGGGTTGCTTGTAATGTAATCTTTCCAATTGCGCCATATGTTGCCAAACAAATTGAATAGTTAAAGGATAGAAGATATCTAATTGTCCCAGAAAAAGAAACCCAGTAAAAAATCTCCACACTTGCAAACGTAAAACTGTGGACTTTAACTGGAATGAAAGCCATTCCGGCCAATGATTGCCATTCAGGAAAAAGTTCGTCACTGTAAGTAACACAGCACTGCCCAGATAAACCTGAGTTATGGGTGGGGTCTTCCTCCACAATCCACGAATTGCATTGCCGAGATTCGAATTTGCAAATTTAACGAAAATCATCCTACTGTCCTCTTGGTTTTCGTCCACTATGAATTGGTCATCTATCACACCTTCATCTTCATCATCAGCAGCTTCAAACTCCCCTCCCCTCAAGAGTAAATGTTGATTGACCAAAACATTTTTGATGTAATTTGGAGAATGTGCTCTGCTCATGATAATACGATCACGATTCGGTTGAACTAGTTGACCCACGTGATTACGCATCACGGAAATGCTATGGGGGCGGAACAACCCACTGCCACTGCATGGGCTGGAAAACCAACCAATGCATACTAAATACAGGCAACTGAACAAAAGGTGCATTTTGCAGATTTCTAATTCAATTCTAGATTCAGCAGAATTCGCTCACATTTCTAGTTTCTTCGGCGCCATGAGCAGCAGTAGCTGCTGCTGTGCTGCTGCCCGCCGTCACCTGCTCTGCTTGGGCGGCTGCTGCTCGAAGCCTGCCCCATCATGCCTACGGCACAATAGAATACAATATTCGCCACCAAACTGTACAAGACCATATTTGAATATATTTTCCACATCAAATGAATCGCTCCCCCCCTCATATCAGCACAGAAGAGAGTGGCATCCACACTTGCTCTTCTCGTTCAGTTAGTGATGACGCACTGGTAATTCCCAATAATTTAGAGGATGAGATGGATTACGCGGATGCATCAAGTGAGGAAGAATGTGAAGAAAAACTCCATGATGAAGAATTTCAGGACGAACAAGATGATTGTTCAGTGCGTACTTTAGGGAGCAGTATCATCTCAACATCCTCTTCGAAACGAGAAAAAAAATCACTGGAAGACTTACGACGCAACCCCAATTTGGGAGATATGTCACCTATGTTAATGCACACTGGATCGCTGGATTTACCTCAAAATTCATCATCAAGGAGATACGACATGCTCAGACGGTACCGTGAAGATTTGCTGAGTTCTTCGATGGTGTCCGATCATTCCAGCGTTGGGGAAGATGATATTATGGAAAGTGAAGGATCTCGGTGGCAGAGATTGATGCGTGAAGAAAATTTAGAAATGGAAGATGTTGACCAAGATGGTGATAGTGGTTCTGATGGAAACTCTGTAAATCGTGAGGTGAGATTGATGAGAGCTGTGGAGATGGAGGGAACCGATAGTGATGACCTGGAAGAAGTTGGGGATCAAACAATGCTCCGAGAACTAGATGAGGATCGTAGGCGCATGCTTCAGCGATTGCAACAAATGGAACGTCGATTGCGTGACATGGAACAACTTCCTCCGCCCAACCTTGTTGCAGATGAACATATGCAAGAGGTATTTCCTCAAAATTTACATGCACCACATGCGCCAGATGGTCCCCAGCAAGATGAGCCTCTCTTGCCGCCTCCTCCTCCTCCAAATTTCCCTCCAGTCCAAGATGATTTCAATCAATTCTTGGAGAATGATGGTGAAGAAATTCAAGGCGCTGAAGTTGCAATGGAGATGCGTTTGGCAATAGTTGAATTGCTAGGACTTGATGGACCACTACATGTGATGTTCCGAAATGCTGCTCTGCTAGCTGCTTATTGTGTGGTATTTTTGTTGGTATTGACATATTGTCCTTATAGGTTTGGTGTAGCTGTCGTCAAATTGATCTACTCCAAAGTTACTAATAATTGGGTATCAGTGGATCAGGTGCAAGCTTCGGATATTTGCAGATTCCTTCAGGACATTGAGAAACTATCCGACGAAAGACATGTGATTGTTTATTTTAACGATTTCTTTTACCTGATAATTGGCTTTATGACCATATCGAGTGTTATATTTAGCGCAGACTTTTTCATATTTTTAATGCAAAGGTTTGTAACCATGCCGCTTATTCATTCCATGGCCAACCAACTGCGTCAATTATCACTAATGGTGAAAATTGTTGCGTTATTATTGATGCGTATCTTCGTTTTACCTATGGCCTTAGGTAAGTAGTTTCCATTTCATCTGACTTGCATGGCTGATTGATATCATTCTCAGGATCCATTATTTTGATTCTATCTGCCAATTTGGTAATGACATATGATTGGGACTATTGGGTGACATTGCTCGCAGTTAATTCAATTGGATCTTATGGTCTTGCTTGGCTGGCTGGAATTACATTTATGTTGTCAATGACTATTTCAATTTTGCAGCTGCGTGAAGTTATGCACCCTGATTTATTTGGAAAGCTTATCAAACCACAAGTAAATTTGCGCAAATTTATTGCTACTTTACTCGTACACCTCTCATCGTTTTCATTCTTCTGTCGTTATTAGGAAGCACATGTTGAACTTATTAATTCTTTAGTTCAAGAGAGCGGTTTTGTGCATATCAAGCGGATGGTGACTTCCCTTTGTGTCTATATCTTCCTTCTGTGCACTTTGTTACTTGTCCCTATGCTTTTGTTTAGACATGTATTGGTTCACTTTAATATTATCTCTCCTTCATTTTTTGAACTGCGTACCTGGTACTTCTTCCCCGAAATTCAATTACCTATGGAGCTGATTATCTCTCATATCACGTTTCTGTCGATGCTTGACAAACACAAAGATTCGATTGGAAAAATGCAACATTACTGGATGGTGGGTATTTGTGATATGCTAGGGTTGACCCGACATTTGATGCCATTACCTATTAAATCTCGAAAAATCATCAACATTGAAGATCTGAGTTCCGAAGAAGAAAAGATGATCATCAAGAAAAACGAAGTGGACCCAAATATTTATCGATTTTGTGCACGACCATTGAATGTTCCCGAGATGAATCCTTTAGGTACCCATATGAAGGTGATCGAAGAGAGGGAAGTGGAAGTATTGAAGGAGAGGGCATCCATCAAAGGTGAAATAGAGAGCACTGAAGATGGCAAAATTGTCGTGCGTGTTGTAGAAGAATTAGTACTTGGGCCGCCGTTGGTTCGGCCCCCCGAAGGCTGGGATGCGCGAGTTCAGCAAAATTCGGTAAGATCTCTGCTAAACATATTATTTTATTTTACTAATTTCTCGCATTTAGAGTCGTTGGGCATGGGGTACTGAAGCACCTTCGGAAATAGAGTCAAATTTGGCGAAACGAACAAGACCATCATTGCATATTCTTCGAGTTGGATTGCTACTAACCGTATCATTGGTATCACTCAACAGTATCGCATTTTTCCTTGCGATTGTTCCCTTGGCTTCAGGTCGCCATGCTATTAAATTGTTGGGTGTTCCTTCATTTCTAACACATGACCCTATATGTTTCGTCTTTGGGCTCTGGATGTGGGGGTCGATGGGTAATATGGCGTATAAGCTCCAAATTTGGCGATTATTCACTAATTTTTCCTGGTTAATACGACGGTCTGTATACCCAAAGGCCTTTTCTGCAGGTTTGTAATTCTTTTCACGTTGTTGTGATTGCGTAACTTTCTATTCTATAGCTTTGAGATTGGTCGTCCGCAGATTAACGTCTTACTACATGCTGGGAGTTGCCATCGGTATATTTTCATTTGCCAATCTGGATATTGGCTTTGACATTACATATTTTGCCGATGCTAATGTTTATTCTTCAATTATGGATATCCAAAAGTTATCCTCAACCACTGTTACCAGTCACCTTCGGAGCTTTTTGTCATGGTCAGGCGTTTTCCAGGAATTGCTGAAGGTTTTTAATGGATTTTTGGTGATTGAATTGCTTACCAAATTGGGTATCTCCGAACAAATTGGTGTTAGATTGTTCGGTTGGTTTGGCCATATTAGAATGGCTGATTGGGCCATCAATGCTACCATAGCTACCAATCAATTGATAAGCTTCATTGTTGCTCTTCCTCATGCTCATCTTGATCGTGAAGTGTTTGATGAGGAGTTCGCTTCCAAAATCGACTTAGTTGGGGATAATGTAGTCTACCCAACCGAACGACTACTCATGATTATAGTCATCCCTCTGCTGATGTGGAGTTACCTTGTAACTTTACTGCTTGAACAGAGATCATTTGATGTATCCTTAAATCTGCTTAGCTCGATCTTTGCGGTATCGACTATTATTTGTGCGGTGACGATGCTGCTACGCCAGTTATTGATGCCGATTCGCCGATTTTTCATAGCCCTAGAAAAGAAGATCCGTGATGATAATTATCTGATTGGCAGAAAATTGGTGAACCGAAAGTGAATTTAGTGTCAGTAGTTATCCATTAAAGTGCAAAGAGTCCTTAAGATTAACTAATAAGGTTGAAAACGGAAAGTTTGTCGTCGACGAAAATATCAATTAAATTTCAACACACGTACTAAACAATTGTCCTAAAATTTTCCAACAGTGCTGTCGGACTTTGGTCGAATCATGAACACTTCCTGTGTAAAATTCGCGAACTCCCATTCTTCGTCTTCATAAAGTACTCGATGACAATGAGAAGCTGAATCGTAAGCATTAAAAATGCCGTCATATGCACAAGAATCATCGTGCCACCACATTCGCACCTCTAGACCACAAAGCTCTTGACCATATCCGGTCATACAATCTCCACATAACCATTGCCACTCGTCATCCATATTATTGATCGGAATTCGTACCTGCCTCTCTTTACTGGTTTCATTTACAGGGCTGCTCCATGAAAGCCTTGAAGAACGGCGTGCTGGAGTACTTGGAACATTATTAGCTGTCAATAAGGAGGGTTTTAAGCTCACGCTATTTTCAGGGAATTCGAATGTAGAGGGCCATGGCTTCGCAAGAAACTATAAAATATACTCAGAATATAACACAGTAGATAACCCACAAAAACCAACCTTCGCTCTACAACCACCACAATAAAGTTTTTGATCAATCTTATCCACCATCACTGTATCTGCCTTCCTTTTGTTATTTCCTGATCTACTACCACTTGGAAGGTAATTAATCGAAGGAATAGTACTTTCAACGCCCAGGTCGTCTTCACCCAAATCAGATATTCGTTCTACATTTAACTTCCATTCCATTGACGATTTCAAGGGAACAATGGTCGGTTCGTCCAACACTTGTCTTTTGTAATCTTCGAACAACTTTGTAAATAGCTTAGTGTCTTTCCAAGTCTATATGAAAAGAAAAGTGAATTGAAAATATGGTAAAACCATAGGATAAGATGATTTACCTGGCTGTTACTTGCAGTAACTAATCTTGCATTGTTCAGCATAGTGAAAAAGTCGAGGGAAAATGCTCCTAGACTCCGATATCCGTGAAAATGCAAAGTATCTCTGATGGTGGAGAGTGTTACAATACGGCGAACCCATTGTTGATAAGGCGGATTGAGATCCTCGGGAGCTTCATCAAAATCATCTTCAATAGATCTTCCTTCGAGATGTTGATCATCGCCAGACTTTTTCTTTTTAATGTTTGTAATAGAGGATTTCTTCGGAGAACTAACTTGCTTTGCAAAATATTGATCAACGATTCTATATTGCGTTATGTTTGTTAAAATAACTTGGATCATGCGTTCCAACTCAAACAAATTAACATCATCGTACTGTTTCCATTCAATTAAGCTCCAACTGCAGTCTATTCCACCCGAAAGGTTGACCAACCCCTGCTCAACTAGGTGTTTCTCCGATATTGTATTGGAGGAGGAAAGTGAAAGCGATCGCTTCTTACTTTTGCTAGAGCTGCGATTTAACGATCCACTAACATCTGAGGGTGGAGGTACTAACCGCATTACCTCTTTAATTACTGCAGAACTACGCGAAAAAATAATTAGTTGTTCATTCTCTTGTTCCGCTGAGTGCAACCATTCATTTCCAGATGATGCCTCAGGATTGTGCTCTTTACATTCCACCGCTTCTTTGTCGACAGATTTCTTTTTCTTCTTAATTGGCATATCGTCATCGTCAAGTAACTCAGCAGAACTTATAACAGTGGTGAATGCTTTCTTGTCATCTTTCGAGCCAGCAATATGTAACAATTCGATCACTTTCCCCTGACGTCCTGATTTTGCAGTCTGCACATCAGGATTAGGTACCGTGTCTGCTTGAGCAATTGTTCCAGAAAAAGTGTTACTTTTTCGATTACCATCTCGTTTGCTTTTCCTTGACATAACTACAGGAAAATCGAAACCAGCATTTCGAACAGCATCTTGAAAATCAGTATCAGACATTTCCATCTGCCTTATCAATTGCGCCCCCAAATCCTTACCGAACGCAACAGCCTGCTTGGTATTTGCAAACATTTGAGTTCCGGGCCGGGAAGACTCTTCTCGATGAAGTATTTGGTCCATCTGTTTTTTCATGAATCCACGGTAGCCACCATCTACATAAGTGTCCTTCTTCCCAATTTCACCACCCGAAAAACTTATGCGAAGAGATTTAGGCAACTTAATTTCTCCTTTGCGATGCCATGCACCACTTATGCGCAAAGATTGCCCGGAAGCATGCTTCACTGTGGTTGCCTCACTGAGTTTCTTGGACTTATTCTTTCTGGCTGGATCCTTCTCCGCCGCCATCGACATTTCACACGATTCTAGGTTCTTATCCGATTCATGATAGTCTTGAAATAATTCTGTAAATGGAATGTATTGATTATTTGCGGGATCTTCATCATCACTACTATTAACTTCATCATCTTCCGATGAGGATTCATACTCTGATTCTTCATCATCCATCACACTAACATCAAATGCATTACCACCAAGTATTGCCAAAATCGAGCCAGCTTTTTTCCCGCCTTTAGTGCGAGAAAGCATTTTCTTAAATTTACTAGTGAAAATCTCATGTTCAGCTTTACACAACATTTTCTTGTGTTTATCTCTTCGAACGAGCAAATCAACAATAAGTCGTGATCGCTCCAGAGTTGTTTGGAGGCGGATAAGTTCATTAGTATCAAACCAATGCGATGTAGGCTGATGATATTCAACTCCCGGAGGTATATGCTCAGTACAATACGCTACTTGCATACCGAAACGGGTCGAAATGAACCCTTTGTTGGATCT
>JACCEA012377007.1_pt1 | contig 27376 bp, 24 predicted proteins | sample 7449851 | NCBI WGS metagenome assembly JACCEA01 (sample SAMN15323453, study PRJNA562643) | freshwater metagenome | isolation source: river surface water | place: USA:Blue River Watershed | collected 2017-08-18
GTGTTGTAGTAATTGTTGGTACTGCAGGCGTTGTTAATTGAGCCGCAATACTAAAAGAGGCACTCGGAGCAGAGGTACATGAACCATTTCCAGCAGTAACAGTATAATTTGTCCCTGCAGTCATTCCTGAAATTGCTCCGCCAGCTCCTACTGTTGGACCAGAAGGAGTAAAGGTATAGGTTAATGTTCCATCGTAATTTGATATGGAAGCAGAACCGTTTGCAGAACAAGTCGGTGGAATAACGGTAATCGTTGGAGTGGCTGGAGTGGTAAGTTGAGCCGCAATGTTAAATTGAGTACTTGCAATGGAGTTACATGTTCCATTTCCAGCAATGAGTGTATAATTTGTTCCAGTTGTCATTCCTGAAATTGCTCCACCAGCTCCAACTGTTGGTCCGGTTGGTGTAAAAGTATAAGTTAGTGTTGCATCGTAATTACTAACTGTTGCCGATCCAGCCGCAGAACAAGTTGGTGGTACAGTTGTAATCGTTGGGGTTGGAATAGATATTACGGTAATTGTTCCGGTTGCAGTTGCTACAGTACAGGCATTTCCGGTAGTTGTGATTGTATAATTATAAGTTCCTGCAGTAGTTGGGGTACCACTGAGTGTTACGACCCCTGCAGATACATTTGAAGTTACGCCTGGAGGTAATCCTGCTGAAGTTGCTCCTATAGCACCACCACTTAGTGTCATGGTAATGGATGTGAGCGGAGATCCCACACATACTGTTTGATTTGATCCTGCAGTGATGGTGTGATTAGCATTTACAGTAACCGATTGAGATGTAGTATTTGTACATCCGGCAGAAGAGGTTGCGGTTAATGAAATTAAATAAGTTCCTGGAGTGGAATAAGTCTGAGCGGGAGGGTTTTGTAAGGTACTGGTATTTCCATTTCCAAAATTCCAATTGTATGAAGTAGCTGAAACAGACGAATTAGTTATTGTTATATTCGCTGATCCACATGCAGTTGTGGGATTAACTGTAAACTGAGCTGTTGGCGCCATTAAGAATGTACTCCCGGCAAAACTCATAATAAATCCAGCGCTATTATTTGAAAAATTATCAATAATAAGCATATAGGTTTGGCCAGCTGTTACCGTTACTGGGTCACAAAATTCTCCACTACAAGTTCCCGGTCCTGCTTGCATACCAATAATATTACTATTTCCGTTTGCAAAATTATAGTTACAAGCAACTGGGGTTGTACTATTTGAGGGGCAACCCCCGGTAATATTGTATAGTGCCCAATCATATTCAGCTGTACCCTGCACGTCGGCTGTCCAAGCTAATATTCCTGTTTGTCCTACTGTAAATTGATAAAATACAGGTTGTTGTAATGCTGTATTTAAGAAACATTGAGGTATGAAACCGTTGTTATTTCCCGGAAATGGATTTAGTGTAAAATTATTTAAATTACACAAAGGAGTTGCAGTAGAACAAGAGCTGCCTGGAGTTGGAGGGGGTGTCGTTGATGTAATACACAATTGAAAACTACCTTGTGTGCCATTGTTGCTTTCTACAGAAATCCAAACTTGGGTTCCTGGCGTAAATGTCCAAGTAGCCGTGGCTGAACCGTTATTGGTTGTGGAGCCGTTACAAATATTGAAAGCATTATCGGCACATCCCGTTCCATCCAATGCAACAATTGCTTGTTGAATGGCAGGACTGCCTGTTGGCGTTACTGTTACAGTATTTTGACTTCCCGTTGCAATGAAAGTAAACCAGACTTCGTTTCCTGGAGTTCCAGTATCGCAAGTACTTGTGAAATTATCACTAATGGCATTGACGGTCGTAGACGTTACGCAGACATTACCAGAAGAAGGAATAGTAATAGCTTGCGCGGTAGTACAGTTGTCGTTGGCAACTTGTCCAAAAGCAAAAGAACCCGCACAAATTGAAAGAACTAATAACTGTAAAAACTTCATTTAGAAATATTTAATTAATTCTAATTTTTGGAAATTCGGATCTGTAATTTCATTTCTTGAAGGAATTCGAATTCTAATGTTTTGATCCAATGGATAAAAAATAGTTTCATTTTCGCTTCTGTTGGTCGCCACAATTTCCAAAATATTTCCTGGAATATTTGGTTGAAGTCGAACATTTTGAATTTCAATTTGATATGTGCCGTCAAACTCGTTCCTTTCGTTTGAATTACTAACTATCTTATTTTGAGAATACGAGGTTACGAAGTACATAAAAAACGATAAACTGAAAATCATTTTTTTCATAAATAAAATATTATTTAGTTAGACGTCTTAAGTTGAATATAGTTGCTTAATAAATTAGATCAATTTCCATTATTCATCCTCTTATCTCTCTGCATAGGATTTTCCCTGCTTTGTTGTTGTTTAAATAGCTGGTACCTGCTTGGAATTTCTTTTTTTGGCCAGCTGTTATTGTCTAAATCTGTATCCGCGGTTTCTAAAAATGGATCTAATCTGACAGATGTTACCTCCTGATCAAAAATGAACACTTTACTCACTTTGTCCTCGTATTGTCTCCAAATTTCAGCAGGAATACGAATCACTTCTTTTTTACCATTGATGAAAGTGAATTCCAGAATTAAAGGCATAACAAGTCCTCCAACATTACTGAATTGAATTTCATAAAACTGTTTGTTAGCATTTAATAAATCCAAATCCTTAGCGTCTAGTTTCGATTTAAATTCTTCATATTCTTTTCGGTCCAGCGCATCAACTTTATAAATGTCCCGTTTCGCATAGAAATCGTCAATGTTAGCATCTTTTTCATTTATGGTTTCTTTGATTTCTTTTTTATTTCGTTCCACGCCTATATGAACATCAGATTTGATTTTTTGATCTTTCAAAAAAGATTTCTCCACATCGGGATTTTGAGTGTTTAATTGAAACCACTTAACGTCGTCAATGGCTATATCAACGTTATCTGTTCCGTAAAACCAACCTCTCCAAAACCAATCTAAATCTACCGCAGAGGCATCTTCCATCGTTCTAAAAAAATCAGCAGGTGTTGGGTGCTTAAATTTCCAACGTTCACAATACGTCTTAAATGCAAAGTCAAATAATTCTCTTCCCATCACGGTTTCTCTCAGAATATTTAGAGCTGTGGCAGGTTTACCGTATGCGTTATTTCCAAATTGAAAAATGGATTCAGAATTAGTCATAATCGGTGAAATGAATTTTTTATCACCACGCATGTAATCAGCAATCATGTGCGCTGGTCCGCGTCTCGATGGGTATCCTCTTTCCCATTCTTGTTCGGTGAGGTATTGAACAAAAGTATTTAAACCTTCGTCCATCCACGTCCATTGGCGCTCATCTGAATTGATAATCATTGGAAAAAAATTATGTCCAACTTCATGAATGATTACTCCCCACATACCATATTTTTCTCCTTCCGAATAGGTTCCATCTGGTTCCGGACGTCCACCATTGAAACAAATCATCGGATATTCCATTCCAATCCATTTAGAATGAACAGAAATGGCTACAGGATAAGTGTAATCCGTTGTAAATTTTGAATAGGTTTTTATAGTGTGCGCAACTAATTTTGTTGAATACCTTTCCCATAATGGATTTCCTTCCTTGGGGTAATAGGACATGCACATTACATTTTTACTTCCAATAGGTTGAATTTGTGCATCCCAAATAAATTTACGACTCGTTGCAAAAGCAAAATCTCGCACATTGTAGGCTTTGTACACCCAAGTTTTGGTTTTACTGGATTTTTCCTTTTCTGCTTTTTCAGCATCTGACTGAGTTACAATGAGCACCGGTTGGGTTGATTTTTTCGCTAATTCATAACGCTTCAATTGTTCAGCAGTCAAAACTGTACGGTAATTTTGACATTCACCTGTGGCTCCCACAATATGATCGGCAGGAACTGTTATAGAGACTTCATAATCTCCGAAAGGAAGTGTAAATTCACCACGACCTAAAAACTGCTTGTTTTGCCAACCCGTAACATCGTTGTACACACACATTCGAGGGAAGAATTGAGCTACAGTATAAAGGTAATTGTCATCTTTCTCAAAATACTCATAACCAGATCGACCACCTACAGCCATTCTGTCGTTAATATTATACCACCACTTGATTTGAAAAGAGATAGAGGTTCCAGTAAGTAAGGGTTTGTCTAAGTCAATGCGCATCATTGTTTTATTTACAAAATACTTCATTTTTTGACCTCCAATTGTCGTTATTGATTCAATTTTAAACCCGCCATCGTAGTAGAACATTTTCTTGCGAATATCTCCAGCCGATTTAAAATCTTCCATTTTCTCTATTTCAATTTTTTTAGCATCAGATGTATCAGCAAACAGGTTTTGATCGAGTTGTAGCCATAAGTAGGTTAACTTATCGGGAGAATTGTTGGTGTATGTAATCACTTCATTGCCGGATAATTTTTGAGTTTTATCGTCAATAACAATTGACATTTTGTAGTCGGCTTTCTGCTGGTAATACTTATGTCCCGGAGCACCAGATGCTGTTCGGTACTCATTTGCAGTTGGTAATTCATGATCCAATTGCGCAAATTTCTTTTGTGAAAAAGATGAATTAATGCTAATTAAAATAAAGAAGAAGAGAATTTTTTTCATATGTGATTTATTGTTTGTCATTTTTTTTATTGATGTTAGAAATAATCGATTTTATCATCTTAACTTATTTTAGATTTCTAGTTTTATAAATTGAGTTTTAGTTGCATTTAAAAAGTTGTAGGTATTTTTTTTAGAACGGAAACGAATAGTTAATTTATTTTGCTGATCAGGGAACTTGTCCATTAATAAATCGAACTTCACATAAAATTGCTTTGTTGGTTTAGCAATTTTTGTGGATAGAAAGAATTCAACATCACCATTCAGCAAAACTTCAAAGCCATCTAAAATAAATTCAAGTTGCAGTGGTAATGCAGAATCCAAGGCAGCTAAAGAAAGAGAATCCGCTGAGTGAATGCAAAAGTGTCTATTTAGAAAAGCATTGATTGCGATGTATTCGTTTTTATTTTTTTGAGCCTCATCCAGGGAGGTTGAAATGATTTTATTTTCTTTTAAAACGCTTTCAACATCGTGGGCAGAAGCTATAATGGTAGCCTCTAGGGATTGATTCAATTCGTTATATTCCACTTCCGCAAACGCAAAAAAATAGGGGTGAGCTTTGATTTCTTTGGAATTGACCAAAAATAATATGAAAAGAATGAGAAAGAGAGGCTTCATTTGATTTTCGAATTTAGTACTTTTTTACCACATAGTAAAAAAGAAAAAAGTCCCGAGGAGGGACTTTCTTAAACAAACAACAACAAACAATTCCTTCGACTTGTTCAGGGTCTTATTGAAGGAATATTTTCACTCCTTTAGAAAGTTCTTCGTCAGGAGAATAGTTTGGGTTAAGCCTCATTAAAGCTGCTAGTTTAATAGCTTCTTTTTGTGCTATTTCCCGAAGGGTGGTGTGTTGATTAACGATGTGTTGTTTATTCGATTTAGATTTATTTTTTTTCGGCTCGATAAAAAGAATCTCTCCTTGTTCAAGAATATCTTTTTTCGGATGAAATTCATTGTATTTCCTCAGTAAGGACATTGAAATTCCAGTTTCTTTAGAAAGTTCATAAAATGTTTTTCCTTTTTGAACCACCACAAATTTAACTTTGTTCTGGTGCTGTTGAATTTTAATGGTTTCCCCATCATCCGCGAGCACAATTTTCGTCGGCGCTAGTATCAACGCAATTAACGACAATTTTAAAAATATCTTTTTCATGTTGTTTGTTGTTGACAACGTATTACGAATTATTTAAAAAGAGGTTTCAAATCCTAAAAACAAAGTGCATAATAACGGAAAAAATGACAGCTATTCGTTTAAAAAAGTGTCGTTTTGACTTGTTTTTATCGCGCCTTTCCGCTTGGTTTAAGATTTGAAATGAGGAGATAAATTTTACAACATGGATATTTCAAAATTCACATTAAAAAGTCAAGAGGTAATTTCTTATGCTCAAGAACTTGCCATAGAAAAAGGTAATCCAACAATCGACACCGGTCATTTACTGTTCGCGATTCTAAACAAGGATCAAGACGTTACTCCTTATTTGTTATCGAAAATGGGAATTAATACGGGTGTATTGCAATCCGCAACAGGAAAGATTATTGAAGCTTATCCAAAAGTGACTGGCGGACAATTGTATGCTTCACAAGCGCTTAATGGGGTCTTTCAGCAGTCTTTTAGTATTTCGAAATCTTTGGGTGATGAATATGTTTCAATAGATGTGTTATTTATGGCGTTGGTCGAGGCTAAAGATACAATTGGTAGACTTCTCTCTGATTCGAATGTCGAGAAGGGTAAATTAAAACAACTTATTATGGAAACTAGAAAAGGTGAAAAAGTTCAGTCCGCAAGTCATGAAAGTACTTATCAGGCCTTGGGAAAATTTGCAAAAAATCTAAATGAGCTTGCTGAATCCGGGAAGTTAGACCCAGTTATAGGTCGAGATGATGAAATCAGGAGGGTACTTCAAATTTTAACAAGGAGAACCAAAAACAATCCAATTTTAATCGGTGAGCCAGGTGTTGGAAAAACGGCAATAGCAGAAGGGTTAGCTCATCGAATTGTTTCTGGTGATGTTCCAGAAAATCTGAAGTCGAAAATAGTTTTTTCACTTGATATGGGGGCACTTGTGGCTGGGGCCAAATATAAGGGTGAGTTTGAAGAACGCTTGAAGTCTGTTGTTAAAGAAGTAATTCAGGCTGATGGCGAAATCATTTTATTTATCGACGAAATTCATACGTTGGTAGGCGCTGGAGGCGGCGGCGAAGGTGCAATGGATGCAGCAAATATTCTGAAACCTGCTCTGGCAAGAGGGGAATTAAGGGCGGTTGGCGCTACTACGTTGAATGAATATCAAAAGTATTTTGAAAAAGATAAAGCATTGGTGCGAAGATTTCAAACTGTATTGGTCGATGAACCAAATGCAGAAGATGCAATTTCAATTTTGCGTGGGATTAAAGATAAATACGAGAATCACCACAAGGTATTAATTAAAGATGCAGCAATAATTGCGGCGGTAGAACTTTCTCAACGCTATATTTCGGATAGACATTTGCCAGACAAGGCGATTGATTTGATTGATGAAGCAGCCTCAAAATTGAGAATGGAAATAAACTCTAAACCGGAAGAATTAGATGAAATTGAACGTAAAATCATGCAATTGGAAATAGAACGTGAGGCCATAAAGCGAGAAAATGACAGAAAAAAAATCGAGCAAGTGGAGCGCGAATTGGCTAATTTATCGGAGCAACGAAATGCTTTTCATTCTAAATGGCAAGCGGAGAGAGATATAGTTGATGCTATTCAAAAATCAAAAGAAGAAATCGAGCAACTAAAATACGAAGCGGAGATTGCTGAGCGACATGGAGATTATGGGAAAGTTGCTGAGATTAGGTATGGAAAAATTAAACAAACAGAAGATAAACTCGAAACCTTAAAACAAGACCTTATTCGTGCACAATCTACTTCTAAAATGATTAAAGAAGAGGTGGATTCCGATGAAATTGCTGAAGTTGTTTCTAAATGGACAGGTATTCCCGTTACAAAAATGGTAGAAAGTGAAATCTCTAAATTACTACGGTTAGAAGATGAATTGAAAAAGCGTGTAGTTGGTCAGGAAGAGGCTATTGTTGCTTTGTCGGATGCCGTGAGAAGATCTAGAGCTGGATTGCAAGATGCTAAAAAACCTATTGGCTCTTTTATATTTCTTGGGACCACAGGTGTTGGAAAAACAGAGTTGGCGAAAGCATTAGCAGAATTTTTGTTTAACGATGAACAAGCTATGACAAGAATCGACATGTCGGAATATCAGGAGAAACATGCGGTAAGTCGACTAGTAGGAGCACCTCCAGGATATGTGGGTTATGAAGAGGGTGGTCAATTAACTGAAGCTGTTCGAAGAAAACCTTTCTCAATTATATTATTAGATGAAATTGAAAAGGCACACCCTGATGTTTTCAACGTGTTGTTGCAAGTGCTGGATGATGGAAGATTGACAGATAATAAAGGAAGAGTGGTGAATTTTAAAAATACAATTATTATAATGACCTCGAATCTTGGATCTTCTTTAATTCATGAGAGATTTGAAAATTGCAAACCTTCTGAAATTGAAAACACAGCTGAAAAGGCAAAATTTGAGATCACGGAATTATTGAAACAAACAATAAGACCTGAATTTTTGAACCGAATTGACGAACTCATTATGTTTAGACCTTTGTCGAAATCGAATGTTAAAGAGATCGTGAATATTCAATTAAAGGAATTAAAAGATAAACTATTGAAGAAAGAAATTTTGCTTCATGTCACCGAAGATGCTTTTGAACACATTGCTACAATAGGATTTGATCCATTTTTTGGAGCGAGACCAGTAAAGCGTGTCATTCAGAGAGAAGTGCTCAATGAATTGTCAAAGGCACTGTTAAGCGGGAAAATAAATGATTCTAAGAAAATTGTAATGGATGTCTTTGATGGAAAAATAGTTTTCCGCAAACCGGTTTTAGCTGAAGAAGAGGTTTAGTAAAATATAATCAATAAAAAATGGGAGTTAGACAGCTAACTCCCATTTACATTCAATTTATAACTATTAAAGTCTATACTTTTTAAAGAAGGCATCCCAGTTCCAAATGAAATTACCCATTACTTCATCCATACGCTTTAAGAACAATGGATTCGGCGCTTGCATTCTTTTGAAATATTCATCTTGAAATTCTGCCAATTTATATTTATGAAATACTGCTTTTGACATTCCGTAAATCCAGTTTTTTGAAGGATGATTCACGCGCATTATAAAGTTTTGGTAATCTCTCACTAAAGCTTTAAAAGCACCTAATTCAAGCTGATATATTTTTGCTAACTTTTCGAAAATTAAATTCTCTACTCTTTCCGCTTGTTCAGCCTCAAAAGTACTTTCCAAAAAAGAGAGATTTCCCACGATTACAATCATACCGAATTCTCCGTTATCAGTTTCAGAGATACAAGGCGATGTAATAAAAGCAGGGTCTTCGTTAATGAGGCGAGCAACCTCTTGAAAACCATTGTCTACGCTTTCAAAAATCGCGTTAATGAAAACGTTAGCTACTTGATTGTCAGATAGTTTTCGTTTTATAAGTGTGCTAAACATGATCGATGGTGTTAAAAATTCCCTACCTTACAAATTTAGAAAAGCGTTTCGCCCATAAAATTTTAACTGTCAATTGGTTTTCAACGAAGTTTTCAACAGATTTACACATGTAGTATTGTTTAAAACTTGAATTGAGTGTGAAATTAAACTTTCGTTACTTTTGCACAAAAAAAATAAATGACGGGTATTATCTATACGAACAAAGGAGAAATGAAGGTTGAGTTTTACGACCAAGATGCACCAAAAACTGTTGCTAATTTTGTTAAACTTGCTGAATCAGGATTTTATGATGGGCTTAAATGGCATAGGGTTTTATCTGATTTCGTCATACAAGGAGGCTGTCCAAATTCTAGAGAAGGTGCCAATGGTATGCCAGGAACTGGAGGGCCAGGTTATAAAATCGATTGCGAATTGACAGGTGAGAATCAATACCACGACCGCGGAGTGCTTTCAATGGCCCATGCAGGAAGAAATACAGGAGGTTCTCAGTTTTTTGTTTGTCATTCGAGAAGAAACACGGCGCATTTAGACAGAAATCACACATGTTTTGGAAAGGTCATAGAAGGACTTGACGTATTGGATGAAATAAGACAAGGCGATTCTATCGATAAAATCGAGATTATTAAATAATTCGCACGTTATTTTGTCCCGAATTCCTTTATAATAAGAGAAGCTAATTCTTCTCCTATTCTGTCTTGTGCTTCAACAGTTGCCGCCCCGATATGTGGTGTACACGCAATTTTTGGGTGATTTAATAAATCTTTTCTCGGGTTGGGTTCATTTTCAAAAACGTCTAGTGCGCAACCTGCAATTTTTCCGTTTTCAAGAGCTGTAAGCAAGTCATCTTCATTGATAACGCCACCGCGTGCTGCGTTGACCAAAATGGATCCTTTCTTCATTTTGTCGAATTCTTTCGCAGCTATAACCGCGCTTCCATCAGATTGCTTTGGGACATGTAATGAAATAAAATCCATATGATGTAGTTCGTCTGATAAATTTGTTCGGGTTTTGCAAGAAATGGTTATCGTCTGATTTCCAACATTTACAGGTATTTCCGCAATGTATTCATGCTGATCAATAGCGATAACGTTCATTCCAACGCCATAGGCATAAGACGCCAGACTTTGACCAATTCTTCCAAACCCAACAATACCGATTGTTTTACCTCTTAATTCTATTCCCTTTGCATAATTCTTTTTCAATGTCGAAAAATCACCTGTGCTCATGTTTTTATATGAATCATTCAGAAATCTACTCATTGAAAATAAATGTCCCATCACTAATTCTGCAACAGATTGTGAGGAGGAGGCTGGCGTATTTATAACGGTAATTCCCTTTTCTCGGGCATAAGAAACGTCAATATTATCCATTCCTACACCTCCACGACCAATCAATTTAATTCTCGGACAAGCGTCAATGACTTCTTTTCGCACCGTAGTAGCACTTCTTACCAAGATCATGTCAATTTCTTGCTGATTAACAGCATCAGCCAAATTTTCTTGTGCAACTTTTTCTGTAATAACCTCAAATCCTGCTTTCTCTAACAGTTCTTTTCCAAGGGTTGATATTCCGTCGTTTGCTAATATTTTCATTATCTTATTAATAAGTACGTTCAAATTCTTTCATCACGTCAACCAGTACCTGCACGCTCGTTAAAGGCAGAGCATTATAAATGGATGCTCTATATCCACCAACAGAACGATGTCCTGGAAGTCCCACAATTCCTGCGTTCTTCCAAAGCGTTTCAAATTGTTGTGCTTTGCTTTCATCGTTCAATAAAAAGGTAACATTCATGTTAGATCTATCTTCAGTCTCTACACAACCTCGAAACAAAGAATTTCTGTCTATTTCTTCATACAAAAGATTTGCTTTTGCTTCATTTTTTGCTTGCATGGCACTCACACCACCGGTTTCAATTAAATTTCTCAAGTTGAGCATGGCAACATAAACCGAAAAAACAGGTGGAGTATTTAACATGGACTCCTTTTCGATTTGTTGTTTCAGATCCAAATAGGTAGGCATAAATGTGGAACTACTTTTACCTAAAACCTCGTCTTTTACAATATAAAGTGTTGCGCCAGCTGGGCCTAGGTTTTTCTGTGCGCCAGCATAGATAATATCAAAGTCACCAACATTTATTTCTTTAGAAAAAATATCTGAAGACATATCGCAAATCAACGGTAAATTAGTTTTTGGAAATGTTTTAAATTGCGTTCCGTAAATGGTATTATTGGAAGTGAAATGTATGTAATCTACCTCATTAGGAATAGTGTAATCTTTTGGAATATACGTAAAATTTCTATCCTCTGAAGAAGCAAATACATTCACATCAATCCCAACTTTCTTTGCTTCTTTTATGGCGCCAGAGGCCCAAGTTCCAGTGTTAATATATCCTGCCCTTTTCTTTTCACGCATCATATTTAATGCAACAATGGTGAATCCAAGTGTTGCACCCCCTTGAAGATAGCAAACGGAATATCCAGAGGGAACATTTAATGCTTTTTTGACTAAATCGATTGCTTCGTCCATGACAGCAACAAAATCCTTGTGTCTGTGAGAGACTTCCAAAATGGATAAACCGTTAAAATCTAAAACGGAATCCGCAGCTTGTTTAAAGACCTCTTGCGGCAAAATACATGGTCCAGCACCAAAATTATGTTTCATTATTTTTCTTTGTTTAACAAATTTGCAAATTACATTTTATACCTATTCTCAAATGTGAATTTCTAATTCATTTTGTTCATAAAAAAAGCCGTCATCAGACGGCTTTACTTTATGCTTCTTTCTTTGTTGATTTTTTCGTGCTTGGTTTTTTTTCTGCTGTCTTGGCTGTTGTTTTTGTTGCAGTCTTGGCGGCCGGTTTCTTTTCAGTTGCAGCTGCTTCAACTTTCTTTTCTTTTTTTGCTTTAACGATTATAACAGGTTTGTCACTTTTTCTTTTTCTAGAATTACCGTAAGAACCCATTGTTCTTTTTCCTTTTGCAGTCTTTTTGTCTCCTTTTCCCATAATGCTGTGAACTAGTTGTGTTTATAACAGCAAAGTTATAATTCTTTTTCTAAAAAATGTTGCCTAAATTGTTTTTCAATTAGTTCGCCTCCATTTAATATTTTTCTACACCATTTAATTTTTAAGATTGTTTGTTCTTCTGTAGATAGTTTCCAAGGAAATTCACTAATTTCAAGTCGTCTGCGTAACGTGTTGAGAGCGATAGCTACAGAAACTGAAATATTAAAACTTTCTGTGAATCCATACATAGGAATGGAGACAGTAATGTCGGATTGTGAAAGTATCTCTGATGAAAGACCTCTTCTTTCTGTGCCAAAGAACAGAGCAACAGGTTGTGATAATGGCAAATCATCGATGCTAACTTTACTGTGAGGACTAGTTGAAACAATTTTATACCCTTTATTTTTTAATGTCTGAATACAATCTGTTGAAGGATTATCCCCAATGTTATAATTTTTCAAATCTACCCACCTACCAGCGCCAAGGGCAATATCTCGTTTAAGTGCATATTGATGTTCTTTTTCAATTACATGCAGATTTTGAATTCCAAAACAATCACATGTGCGAATCACGGCAGAGGCATTATGTTCTTGGTAAATATTTTCGAGTGCAACAGTAATGTGATTAGTCCTGTTGGCTGCTATTCGATCGAACATTTCAACTTTGTTCGGTGTAATTATTTTGTAAAATTCAGAAAGAACAAATTCATTTTCTGCCGACATAATCTTTACTCATTAAATAATGCTGAATTTCTCCAAATAGCAAGTGAGATTTTTCCACCAAAGAATACCCAAGTTTGTTGTAAAATTCAAGTGCATTCTCTCTTGCGTGCAAAACCATACCCTTATCACCTCTAGCTAAACTTAAATCTTCCAGGTACTGAACAATTGATTTGCCAATTCCGCATCCTTGGTAATTGTTTTCCACAGCCATAAATCGGACTTGGCCGTATTCATTTTCGAATAAATCCAATCTCCCAACTCCTAATATTTCTCCATTTAGGAAATAAGCAGCATGCTCAGCAGATTGATCTCCCTCGTTTTTCTCACTTCCAGGCGGCTGATTCCAAGGTGCCCTTAAAATGCGATAGCGCAAATCAAAGTATGCTTTCCATTCATCTGTAGTTGTTGGTTGTCGGATTATTTTTTCCATTTAAAAGCAATTGAAGTCATTCTTTTACCAATGATATTCGTGAGCTGATCTTCTCGAATAAGTTCTTGCGCATTTCTGTCCGAAAATACCTTGTCAAGACTTTTAATTTCGCCATACGGTATTTTTTCAGAACGTAAAGTCTCGAAAAGAACCTTTGATTCGAGGTTATTTAGTTTTTCTGCGATATATGCTCCAAGTTCTTCTCGGTTTTTCACCCTAGATTGATTTGTTGAAAATCGATCGTCGTCTTGAAGTTTTGAGAGATTTAGTATGGCCAATAACTTACTAAAATGTAGGTCAGAACCAATGGCAAGTGTGAATTGAACAGAATCTTTTGTTGTGAAAATTTCACCGTAAGGTGCAATATTCGGATGTAAACTCCCCATTCTTTTTGGAATAACCCCTGTCATCAAATAATTTGAAGCTTGATTGGCTAAACTGCACAATGCAGCATCGTAGAGTGAAACCTCCACACAACTTCCTTGATTAGAATTCATTCTATCCATTAATGCCAATAGCAAACCCTCTTTTAAATGATGTGCAGCAAGGATATCAATAAAGGCAACGGGCATTTTAGTTGGTTGAGTATCGGCGTCGCCATTCATGGACATAAAACCAGTTTCTGCTTGAAGAATTAAATCATATGCTACGCGATCGCTGTCATTTCCAAAACCCGAAATTTTTCCTATTATCAGTCTTGGATTTGCTTTCCAAAGTTCCTCATCACTAATTTTTAACTTGTGCTGATCGCCCGGTTTAAAATTCATGATTAAAAGGTCACTTTCTTCAATGAATGACATAAAAATTTCGTGATCTTTTACCTGAGAAAGGTCAAGTCTTTCATAGGATTTACCGTAATTTACGGATGCGAAATAAGCGCTGGTGTTTTCTTTCTTTTCTGATGGAAGCTTCCAACTTCTTGTAACATCAGAATTTTCAGGATGCTCAACCTTAATTACTTGTGCTCCTAGTTCTGCAAAAAAAGTACCTACTGACGGTCCTGCGAGCACCGTAGAAAGATCTATAATTTTTAAATTTTTGAAAATAGGTAGCGTTGTCATTACTTAAACGCTGGGAGTACTATTCAGGTTTCTCTATTGTTTCGACCGTTACAGTTGTTAATCCAGCGCGTACAAAGTTAAGTTTTTTTGCTGCTGCTTTGCTTAAATCGATTACTCTTGGATTACTTTTGGGCATACGGTCGTTTATTTTTACTACGACTACGGAATCGTTCTTCAAATTTGTCACTTTAACATATGTTCCCATTGGTAATGTTTTATGAGCTGCAGTCATAAGTGAATTATTGAAAATTTCTCCTGAATAAGTTCTTCTTCCGTTCAATGAATCACCATAATAGGAGGCAATACCTTTTTCTATTTTAAAAATAGAAAAGCTCATTAAAACAACACTTATTATGATGAAAATCAAGCGCATATTTAAATTTTTGATGAAGCAAATTACAAGATTTTGTTGAATAAAAAAAATTAAATTGTTTGCAACAGAATTCTTTGAAAGCTTCAAATTGCTTAAATTCGCGACACACATTAAAAAAAAACTACACATGGTATTCGACTTAGACATGATAAAAAAGGTGTATGCTAAGTACCCTGAACGCATTGAGGCAGCAAGAAAAGCAGTAGGAAGACCACTAACGCTTTCAGAAAAAATTCTTTATGCCCACTTGTGGGATGGTAATGCTTCAGAAGCTTTTGAACGAGGAAAATCATATGTTGATTTTGCTCCAGATCGAGTGGCCATGCAGGACGCAACAGCACAAATGGCGCTACTTCAATTTATGCAAGCAGGAAAAAAGAGAGTTGCCGTCCCTTCAACCGTTCATGCCGATCACCTCATTCAAGCAAGAGTAGGCGCAACCAAAGATTTACAAGACTCACTCAATCAAAATAATGAAGTATTTAATTTTTTATCTTCTATTTCGAATAAATATGGAATCGGATTTTGGAAGCCAGGAGCCGGAATTATTCACCAAGTAGTTTTGGAAAATTATGCGTTCCCGGGAGGAATGATGATTGGAACTGATTCACATACCGTAAATGCAGGTGGTTTAGGAATGGTAGCCATTGGTGTTGGTGGTGCAGATGCTGTAGACGTAATGGCTGGAATGGCATGGGAACTTAAATTCCCAAAATTGGTTGGCGTTAAATTAACGGGAAAACTTAACGGTTGGACTTCTGCAAAAGATGTTATTCTTAAGGTTGCGGATATTCTTACGGTTAAAGGTGGAACGGGTGCGATTGTTGAGTATTTTGGTGAAGGTGCTGTTTCTTTGTCTTGTACCGGAAAAGGAACAATTTGTAATATGGGTGCAGAAATTGGTGCCACAACTTCTACTTTTGGTTACGATGAGTCAATGCGTCGTTATTTAGCAGCTACTGGAAGAGAGGAGGTTGTTACGGCAGCAGACGCAATTGCTGAACATCTAACTGGTGATAAAGAAGTTTACGAAAACCCTTCCCAGTACTTCGATCAGTTAATTGAAATAAACTTATCTGAATTAGAACCTCATATCAACGGACCTTTTACGCCAGATAGAGGAACTCCAGTATCAAAAATGAAGGCAGAAGCTTCCGCCAATGAGTGGCCAACAAAAGTAGAATGGGGGTTAATCGGTTCATGTACGAACTCTTCATACGAAGACTTAGCTCGAGCAGCTTCTATTGTTAAACAAGCTGTTGCTGCTGGTATTACACCGAAGGCGGAATTTGGAATCAACCCTGGATCTGAACAAGTACGTTATACCGCAGATCGAGATGGTATTCTTTCTGATTTTGAAAAAATGGGAACCAAAATTTTCACGAATGCTTGTGGACCATGTATTGGTCAATGGGATCGCGAAGGTGCAGAAAAACAAGAAAAAAATACCATCGTTCATTCATTTAATCGCAATTTTTCAAAACGAGCAGATGGAAATCCAAACACGCATGCTTTTGTGACTTCTCCAGAAATGGTCGCAGCACTTGCTATTGCTGGTGATTTGACTTTTAATCCTATAACAGACACGCTAACTAATGAAAAAGGTGAAGCGATAAAGCTTTCAGCTCCTGCTGGAGATGAATTACCTACAAAAGGTTTTGCTGTTGAGGATAATGGTTATCAGGCGCCAGCGGAAGATGGTAGCAATGTTGAGGTAAAAGTAGCAGCGGATTCATCGCGTCTTCAACTATTGGATAATTTCCCAACTTGGGACGGACAAAATATAACAGATGCCAAACTTTTAATTAAAGTGAAGGGTAAATGTACAACTGACCACATTTCAATGGCAGGTCCATGGCTTAAATACCGCGGTCACCTCGACAATATTTCAAATAATATGTTGATAGGTGCGGTTAATTTCTTCAACGACAAAACGAATGATGTGAAAAATCAGTTGACGGGTGCTTATGGTGAAGTGCCTGCTACACAACGTGCATACAAAGCAGCTGGAGTTTCTTCAATCGTGGTTGGAGATCATAATTACGGTGAAGGATCTTCAAGAGAACATGCGGCAATGGAACCAAGACATCTTGGCGTGAAAGCAGTATTAGTAAAATCCTTTGCTAGGATTCATGAAACGAATTTGAAGAAACAAGGTATGTTAGCGCTTACTTTTGCTAATGAGTCTGACTATGACAAAATTCAAGAAGACGATACCTTCAACTTTGTTGATTTAGCATCTTTTTCTCCTGAAAAATCATTGACGCTAGAAATTTGTCATTCGAATGGAACTAAAGAGAATATTCTATTGAATCATACCTACAATGCTTCTCAAATTGAATGGTTCAAGGCCGGAAGTGCATTAAACTTGATTAAGTTGATGGAAAATTAAATTTAAGTTCTTTTTACTATAGGAAAGGGATTGTGTTTGCAATCCCTTTTTTAATTTACCTCAATTGCCCCAATGTCCGGAGGGTTATTTCTGGGGTTGCCAAGAATATCAGTTACTACAGGGCTTGCGATACCATTTCCATGTAAAATTGAATTGATCGAAAATGAAAAGTCATAAATTGTTGGATCAGTAAATAATGGGTTATTATTCCAAAAAATATTCTGATAAAAAGCATCTGTTTGAATAGTTTCCGATTTTATCAAGCAATTTTTAAAATCAAAATTCAAGTTCACGCCTGACATTTGAATGGTATCAATAGCTAATTCAGTAGCAAGATTTCCTGTTAGCACACAATTATACAAAACACCCTCATTAATTGAACCAACATTTGTAGTTGCTGTTTGATAGTTGGTATAAAAGTTACTGATTCCAACCGCTGGATTTTGAGACGAACCGTATCCCAACAAATTGCAATGATTAAAATTAAAATCTCCTCCTTCCAAAACTAACAAGGCATGTGTTCCATTTTTGGAAATAATACAATTTTCCGCTTTTACTTTGGCTCCAGAATAAATAAAAACACCATATCGCGCTTCATTTTGAATTACTGTATTGGTCATTGTTAGCGTATAACCTGTATTTGTCGGGTCTTCAGAATACAAATGAACGCCAGAAGTTCCATTTTTTAATATAGCATAATCGATGGTAGAAGGCTTTGCTTGTTGGAAATAAATGCCATAATATTGTCCAGTAACTTCCTGATAATCCTGCTCTAAGCGGTCGCCTTGAAAAACAACCTCATTTCCCAATGTTCCTTGAATATTTAGTGTGGATTTGTAGACGTATAGAAGGGAGTTTTTATGCAAATGAACTTGAGTTCCCGCTTGTATGGTTAATGACTTTGCAGAATCAACGGCGGCGTAACCATAGATAACATGAGGCTTATCGTTGGGCCAAATTCCCTCGTTCAAATCTTTGTAATGAAAATATGCATCTTGACCCCAAACAGCTAGTTTCACATATTGATCTTTTCCATTTGTTTGAAAACGAATAGAATCTTCGATAATTAAAGGTGAATTCTGATTGTTGACATTAAGGGTAACCTCCACAAATACAAATAAACTATCGTTTCCTTCAATACGAATATTACTGAAGTTGTGACCGATCAATCCATCTAGGTTCATGCGAAAGGGTGAATTCTCTCCACCCATTAATTCAACTTCATCTATTTGAACGGTTTTGCTCTCTGGATTATAGATTTTAAATGATTTAGTTGTCGATCCAATTGTTGTGAAAACGGTGTCAAATACTAATGTGTCGACAGAAAAAGTTAAGTTGTCTTTTGAGAAAAAATTCTTCTTGCTGCAACCAGTATTGGAAAAATACAAGGCAATGATGATTATAATCGACAAGAAAAGCTTAAAAATCTTCATGACTAATACAACGGACAAAACTACATTTTATTCTAATAAATACCTTCTGATTAAAATTATTTGGTACCTTTTTTGAACCAATTTTAACGTTGTGTGTACTCGACGAAAAATAAAAGGCAATGAAATACTTTTTTTTCTTTCTAATTTCCTCAATTAATTTCTTTTTGTTTTCTCAAAATGAAAATCCATCAAACAGTAAAACAGAGCTTCAAAATAATGCTGTCCCATCGGTGAATGGAACTTTCAATTCAGTTAATAATAGCAACGCAACGTATTTATGGTCACAGCCTTTAGTAACTGATTCAGTTCAATTTAAAAATGATGCAAAAATAAGTAAAGCTAAACAGAACAAAGATCAAGCTACACGCAAGTCAGAAAACACTGAAAAAAAATCTTCACAATTGAACAGTACATATAGTAATTATAGTTCGGTTCATAAGAAAGCAAAAACGCAGTCTACACAGCGTTCCCCTACAGAGGAACAACAATCACAAATCAATGAGTTAGCAGAAGATATGATTACCATAGATCCAAATTCTGTAGTAACAAATATAAGTTATTACGAAGCAGGAAATTATGATGTAAAACGTTCTTCATATATCGATAATGCTTCTAAGATTTCACCTAATCATCCTGATGTGTTGAAATATAAGGTTGCAAATGCCATAATTCTAGAAGATTCATCAGAAGCTAAAGTGAACTTGAATGCTATGGCAACGCAGCAAATACTGACGCCTGAAATACAATTATACGGTCAAGATATCGTTCAATCGGCATGTGGCAACAGTACGTTGATTACTCATGGGTTTATAGATAATTATGGTGCTACATTCAGCCAACTCAATAATACGGCGACATGCGACCATGAGCTTACAATAGTTTCTTTAGACTTCTTACAAAGTGAAACCTACCGGGAAGTTTTAAAACAAAAGGGTTATGAATTGCCTGCAAATGATAAAGTTGATGTTGCGTACTTGAAAGACTTTTGTGAAAAAAATGAGGCAAAAAAAATTGCTTTGAGCATGACCATTCCAAGACCTTATTTGGAGCCATTAGTTCCGAAATTATCTCCCGTTGGAATTGTTTTTGAATACAGAGCCTCTCCGGAACGAACTTTTAATGAAGTTGAATATTGTTGGAATGAAAAGTTGAATAAGAAAAACTTAAGAGGTTATTCGTCTCCAACAAGTAATACTTTATCTGCCAATTATCTCCCATCTATGTTTTTTCTTTTGAATTATTATCGGGACACCGGTCAACTGAAAAAACAAGCCGAAATGGAAAGTGAAATACAATATGTGAAACAAAAAGCAGGTTTGCTTCAAAAGAAAAAAGGCTATTAGTGAAATTATTCCGCCGGAAATATAACGAATGGACTGACGAAGCGCTTATGGAGGCTTTGCAGAAGGGAGACAAACATTCCTTTGATGAACTGTACAAACGTTATGCGGGAATTTTAAAAGGTTATTTCGAAAAGATGCTTTGGCGAGATACATTAAAGGCGGAAGATATGTTACACGATTTGTTTGCTAAAATTATCCGAAATCCAGGTTATTTTGATACTCAGAAATCATTTCGCACTTGGGTGTTTTCTGTAGCAGGAAATATGTGTAAAAATGAATATAAGAAAGCGGAAGTCCGCAAGAATATGTCCAATGGAATCGATGATAAACAGCAAGTTGAAGGAGCTTCTAATGTCTTAAATGAGGTGTATGATTTACAATTTAGGGAGGCGTTTGAACATAGTTTAGCGCAATTAGACGATAAACATAAGGAAGTATTCGTTCTGAGACATTTTGAAGGATTATCGATGAAGGAAATAGGAGAGGTAATGGAACTTAATGAAGGAACAGTTAAGTCGAGACTTTTTTATGCGACTAAACAATTAGCAGAACAATTAAAAGTATTTAATCCAAGCTTAACATTATAATTATGGAAAAGGAATTAATTGAAATTGTAAAGACAAAAAAATTCGTAGAGTTGAACAGTTCTGAAAGAGCTAGCTTACATGAATGGATTCAAACTGAAGAGGATTTTGAGTCGATGAAATTTCTTTATTTGGGAATGGAAGAAATGTTAGAAGAAACCTATCCAAGTGAAAACGTTAAAAATAGTCTCGATAAGTTATTCGCAGAAACTCATCCACAACCAAGTTTTTTTGCAGGATTACTCCTTTTCTTATTTCCTCCTCAGAAATCAATTTGGTTCAAACCAGGATTTCAAATTGGGACATCTTTAGCTTTCGCATTTCTCATTTTCTTTGCGCTATCACCTTCTCAAGGCTTTCAAAAAGAAGAAGCACAACCATTAACAGCTGAGCTTAAAAAGGAAGAAATTAATAAAGCAATAAAACAAGATGAAAAGAAAACCGAATTGTCGACACCGACAGAAGTTGAGGTAAAACCAATGAAAGTTAAGGTAATTCAAACTTCGGTTAGAAATGAAGCTTCTATGTCTGTTGCGGCAGGATATGTTGCAGCCGAGATGTCAGTGATTTCAGACGATATACAAGAAGATTTCATGACGCGCACAATCGAGAGCAATGTTGTAATTCCAACCATGGAAGGAAATGAAAATTTGTTGGAATATTTATCTGCAACGTATTAATCAGTACTGTAGGATAAAATGCTCCTTGGCTTGATCAGGTTTCTTGACTAAAATACCAACTCGAAATAAATCAATACTTACGTGGTATTTTTTATCGGCAATAAGCGATTTCCACGCATCGAACATAGATTTACTCCATCGAATATCGTCCAAAATTAGTAGTGTGTTGTCGTGTGTTTGCTCATCTAATTGACTCAAATATCGCAGTAAAAACTTTCCATCGTGATGCCCATCAATAAAAATTAAATCATAATAATTCTTTTCTCCTTGTGCGCAAAATGCTTCAAATGAACTTAAAATAAAATTCACATTCGGATTGTTTAATGGGAAGTTTTTTAAGGTAAATGCATGTGTATTATTACATCCTTCAATAGTTGTAATTTCAGCGCTTTTGTGAGCAAGATGCATGTGTAAAGTTCCCACTCCCAAAGATGTTCCAAATTCTACTATTTTTTCCGGCTTATAATGCTTTACAATTGAATATAACAACTGACCATATTTACCTTTGCTACTGCTCAAAGCGAACATGTCTTTTATACGTCGTGTTTTATTTAATGATTTTGAACCGGCCCCAAATTCGTTAAACTCAATTTCAATATCACATCTTTGTAAAAAATTATGATATTCATTCGCTTGATGAAGCTCTTTAGAATTCAACTTGTGCTTTAGCACCTTTTCAATGAAATCATAAACAAAGGGAGAGTGAATTCCATGTCTTCCTTTTGCTTGCCATTTATATTTTATAAATTCGTAGAGTAAATTCACGATACAAATAAACGAAAAAGCGCTTAATTGGAAAGAAGTATGACAAAGGAGGAACAAATTATTGAAGCCCAACGCTCCAAATTAAAAAAAGGAAATCCCGTTTTGTCTCTTCTTCGTCCATGTAAAATTGGAGATGGAATCATTCGTTTAAGCGAGGCTGAAAAACAAGCGTTTGAGGCTAAATTTGAAACGAGTGATTTTTCAAGTTCCTTGTTTGTGCCTGCATCAGGTTCAGGTTCTCGAATGTTTGAGTTCTTGTTTGATTACCTGCAATCACCAAATGAAGAAACCAGAGGAAAAGTTGAACGATTCTTGGCTAATGCGCGGAATTTTGCATTCTTTCAAAAATTACCCCATGAAATTCAGCAGAAGGTAGCGGATTTAACCATAGATATGGCAGAATTTGTTTCGTTTTTATTGAGCGAATCCGGATTAAATTACGGGGCCTTACCAAAGGGACTTATTCCTTTTCATCAAATGCCACCTTTTGTTTTGAACCCTTTTCAAGAGCACGTCTTGCAAGGTATTTGTATCAATCCTAGTATGCGCTTTCATTTTACTATTCAACCGAAATTTGAAAATGAAATATTGGCTTCTATAAAACAACTCGAAGGGATTGCACTTGAACAAGCTGAACTTAATTTTTCTGTTCAAAATCCGGAATCGGACGCTTATGTATTTACTGAAGAATTTGAATTAGTAAAAGATGATGGTGCCAAGGAAATAAAACGTCCTTCTGGCCATGGGGCACTTTTACCAAATCTTCAAGAGATAGATGAGCAATTAATATTCGTGAAAAACATCGACAATGTTCAGCTATATACTAAATCCGACAAGAGTACCTCTTATTTTAAGACCTTAGCGGGGTTACTTTTAAGTGTTAAGGAACAGCTGAAAACCTGTGTAGAAAACAACAATTTTGAAGAACTAAAGAATCTTTCGAATAAGTTTTTTCTATTCACTGATGAAGAAATAAATAATTATTCTGTGGACATTGGAGCGCTCACAAATAGACCAATCAGGGTTTGTGGTATGGTGAAAAATGAAGGACAACCAGGTGGTGGCCCTTTCTACGTGGATGTTGACGGGATTCCAAAAAAACAAATTGTAGAAAAGGCGCAAATTGCTACGGATAATCATAATCATCAGCTCATGTTGCGAAGTACCCATTTCAATCCAGTCTTTATGGTTCTGGACATTCAAAATATTAATGGGCAAAAATATGATTTGAGCAAGTACAGAAATGAGGAACATTATTTTGTGGTTGAGAAATCTCAAAAGGGCAAGAAGGTGCAATTTATTGAGCAACCAGGACTTTGGAATGGTTCCATGGAAAATTGGATTACCTTGTTTGTAGAAATTCCAAATGAAATTTTCAGTCCTGTTAAAACGGTACTAGATTTATTAGAGATCGCTCATCAATAGCGGAATGATTATTGAACCGAAAAATAGATGCGCATTTTATTGGTTCTGTTAATCTTCACGTTTAATGCAAATTCTCAATGGAATTTAAATGAAAGTGTACCCACACAGGTTGGAATTGTGGTGGATATCGGCTCACATGAAAATGAAATCGGTTTAGAAATCAAATCAACCTATGTATTAGCATTTTCCCAAATTCAAGCAGGAGGAAGGTTATCTTACGTGTTGAATTCTTATGGAAAGCGTTTACATTTTCTAGATTCACGAATTTTTCTAGGTGCTTCAATTTTGGGTGGTAAAACACGGCCAACTATTGAAATAGATCCTATTATCAACAATTTAAGTAATAATTCAACCTATAGAAATTCATTGGGTTTCTCTTATTTGTGGTACTTTGATACAAAGGGGACTTCACAACGTTCAGGTGCTTTTGGACTTACACTTAATAATTGGTCCGTGTATCTTGAAAACGATGTTTTTGGTGGTCAATCCGAAGACAGGTATAGAACAGCACATTTCGTGACGACTTTACGAAAAGAACTTATGAGATTTCAATTTGGATTAAACATTTGGACGGGAGAATCTCGCGGAACGCCATGGCTTCGAAACAAACCTGAATTTTGTAAAAATGGGTATAAGGATTTATCGAGATTACCTTATGGAAAGACTAGCGCAGGGATAATTTACGGAGGTGTTCAATATGATCAGGGAACTTTTCCGATTAGAATAAAGTTTGGAATGGATAGTGAAGAAGTACGGCATATTTTTCAAAACAGGATTATTCATGATTTGTGTTGGCTTCCGAAACGGGCGCCTCATAACACACCGCACTATCCGCGATTAAATAAGGATGGTCAACCTGTGTTCAATTCAAATGAAAGAAGAAATGATTTACCTTTTATTCAGTTTTCGAGCGGAGGAATGTGGTCTGAATAATTTTATTATTGCGTAATTTTGTAAAAAAAAGAAATGAACGTTCCAGTTACTATATATACCGAAATGACTCCGAATCCAACAACAATGAAATTTGTTGCAAATAAGTATTTATTGATAACTGGGGACTCGGTAGAATTTTCTTCTCAAGCAGAATCGAAAGGATTTTCACCTTTAGCCGAAGAGTTGTTCAAATTCCCCTTTGTTCAGAATGTCTTTATGGCTGCTAATTTTATTACAATTACAAAAACAGATAATGTTCCATGGGACTTTATAACCATGGAATTGAGAGAGTTTATAAAATCTTGGATATCTGAAGGAAAGGACGTTTTAATTCAAATGCCTGTTCCTAAAGAGAAGTCAGAAGCAACCCAGGCAAGAAAAACTTTTCAGGTATCTGATTTAGACGATCCTATACGCGGGTTGTTAGATGAATACGTGAGACCTGCTGTAGAGAACGATGGAGGAGCAATTGATTACGTCGGTTTTGAAAATGGAACGGTTACCTTATTGCTTAAGGGTTCTTGTGCCGGATGTCCATCGTCCACAGCAACCTTGAAGGGTGGAATTGAGAACTTATTGAAACAACATTTACCCGAAGTAAAAGAAGTTGTTGCTTTTAACGAATAATCTGAGCTGATTTTTATTTATTTCCTTTACGTTACGGAATTATTTTGTAAATTTAACTAAACAAGTTAGATTTAGTTGTTGTTTTAATCCCAATGGAAGAAGCAGTTTTGCAAGCATCGTCAGTTACAATTGATTTAAAGTCAGCGTTAAGAACCTATTTTGGTTTTGACCATTTTCGAGGTGAACAAGAAAAGGTTATCACAAATTTACTAGCAGGTAAAAACACCTTTGTTATCATGCCAACTGGAGGTGGTAAATCGATGTGTTATCAGCTGCCTTCATTAATAATGTCAGGAACATCCATCATTGTATCACCATTGATTGCCTTGATGAAGAATCAAGTAGATGCCATTCGAAATGTGAGTGATAACGAAAGTGTTGCACATTTTTTAAATTCTTCCTTATCGAAGTCTGAAATCAATAGGGTGAAAAGCGACATTCAAGCAGGAAAAACAAAAATGCTGTATGTTGCTCCTGAGTCACTCACGAAACAAGATTATATTGATTTTTTAACTTCCGTTGACATCTCATTTTTTGCCATCGACGAGGCTCATTGTATATCTGAATGGGGACATGATTTTCGTCCGGAATACCGTCGGTTACGAGAGATTTTTGAGAAAATATCCAATGTGCCTATTATAGCGCTAACCGCTACTGCTACTCCTAAGGTTCAGCATGATATTCAGAAAAATTTGAATATGCTCGATGCGACAGTTTATAAAAGTTCGTTCAACAGAGATAATTTGTACTATGAGATTCGTCCAAAACGAGACGTAGAAAAACAGATAATAAAATACATTAGGAACAGAGCAGGGGAGAGCGGTATTATATATTGTTTGAGCAGAAAAAAAGTTGAGGAAATAGCTGAATTATTGCAAGTGAATGGCATCAATGCCTTGCCTTATCATGCAGGGTTAGACGCTACCTCGCGTGCCAAACATCAGGATATGTTTTTAATGGAAGAAGTGGAAGTTATAGTTGCAACTATTGCCTTTGGAATGGGTATCGATAAACCAGATGTACGTTATGTGATTCACCATGATATTCCAAAATCTTTAGAGAGTTATTATCAAGAAACAGGTCGTGCCGGACGCGATGGTGGTGTAGGTGATTGTATAGCGTTTTACAGTTACAAGGATATAGAAAAATTGGAGAAGTTCCTTCAAGGAAAGCCATTAACTGAATTGGAGATTGGAAAGCAGTTGTTACACGAAATTGTTTCTTATGCTGAAACTTCTGTTTGTAGACGAAAATTTATTCTTCATTATTTCGGAGAGACATTTGATGAAAAGAAATGCAATGAACAATGTGATAATTGCAGAAATCCGAGAGAGAGAAAAGATGGTAGAGAGTTTGTTCTCATGTTATTGGAAGCTATAATGCTCCTTGAGGAAACACAAAAGTCAAAGCACTATTGTGCGTATTTGGCAGGAAATCTTACGGCCGATATAAAATCATACAAACATGAAAAACTTCCATCATTTGGAATTGGTAAGGAGAAGGATGAGCATTTTTGGAATGCGGTGATTCGTCAAGTTTGTGTGGGTGGGCTTGTATATAAAGACATTGAAAGTTTTGGAACCTTAAAACTAACAGAGAAAGGAAAGAAATTTATACAGAAGCCTGAGGAATTTATGTTGATCAAACAACACGACTATTCGGGTGATGACGACGAAGATGGTGTTGTGCAAGTTTCAGGAAAAGGAGGGGCATTTGATGAAAAACTGTATGATTTATTGGTAGATCTTCGAAAATCATTAGCGAAGGAAAAAAATATTCCACCGTTTGTTATTTTTCAGGAGCCATCCTTACGCGATATGTGTTTGCAATATCCCATTACATTAGATGAATTAACCAATATTCAAGGTGTAGGAGCGGGTAAGGCACAACGCTATGGAGAGCCATTTTTGGCTTTAATTGCCGACTATGTTGAGGAACATGATATTGAACGGCCTCAAGATATGGTGGTGAAGTCATTGGTTAATAAGTCCATGTTGAAAGTTCAGTTAATCCAAAATATTGACAGAAAACTTCCATTGGAAGATATTGCCAGTTCCCAAGGAAAGTCCTTTAATGAATTACTCGATGAAATTGAATCTATTGTAAATTCTGGGACCCGCGTTAATATTAATTATTATATCAATAGTGTTCTTGACAATGAAAACCAAGAAGAGTTATACGATTACTTCTCTTCAGCTGAAACAGATGATATATTAGACGCCTATCATGAATTCGATGGTCTTTATTCCGAGGAAGAACTCAGGTTGATGCGAATCAAGTTCATGAGCGAAATGGCGAACTAATTACCTTAGTTTACAAAAAGTTTTTCTACACTATTTTTGGTCACAGCGTGATAGTAGTTTTTTTGAGAATCAAACAACGTTTTAGCGAAGTTTTTATATTGCGGCTTTTGTGCGAGTAATTCATATAACGGCAGGACAAACTTTCTTCTTCCTATTTTTCGTAAAAA
>JACCEA010974964.1_pt1 | contig 27346 bp, 21 predicted proteins | sample 7449851 | NCBI WGS metagenome assembly JACCEA01 (sample SAMN15323453, study PRJNA562643) | freshwater metagenome | isolation source: river surface water | place: USA:Blue River Watershed | collected 2017-08-18
ACGGTCTCGCGGAACGAGGACACGGCGGCCACCGTTGTGCCCGGCACCATGTCCAGCGCAGCGAGCGCGGCATGCATGACGGCGTCACGGTCGCCGAGATTCGCCCCCAGTGCGACGACGGCGTGGGTCACGATCGTGACCTGTCGATGACGACCGAGATGTCGTGAAAATCGGCGGGGACCGGCGCATCGGGTTTGTGGACTTCGACCCGCACCGAATCGGCGCCCATTCCCAACACGACGTTGGCTACACGTTCGGCCACCGTTTCGATCAGGTCCACCGGGTCGGTTTGGACCGCCGCGACGACCGCGAGGCACATGTCGCCATAGTGAATCGTGCGGGCGATATCGTCGCCGGCGCCGGCAAACGAGGTGCGAGCATCGATGTCGATAACAAAGTTTTGACCGTTGGCACGTTCGTGGTCAAAGACGCCGTGGTGCGCGAACACTCGTAACCCGCGCACGCGAATTTCGTCAGACATTGTGGCCTCCGTTCGACCACAACTCTGCCACGCGCAGAGCGGTCACGGTGTCAGCCACGTTGTGCACACGAACGGCTCGGGCACCCGCCGCCGCGCTGAGAACGCTGATCACCGCGGTGGGCAGGTCACGCCCCGCGGGTTCCGCAGAAAATTCGGCGAGGAAACGCTTTCGGGACGCCCCGACCAACACGGGGCACCCCAACGCAATCAGCCGGTCGAGCCCGCGCAGCAACGCCCAGTTATGGTCGGCTGTCTTGGCGAACCCCAGACCCGGATCGACCCATAACCGAGCAGACGGAATGCCCGCCCCGATAAGGTGTTCGAGTCGTTCCGCAATTTCGGCACAGACGTCGGCGACCACGTCGTCATAGTGCGGGTTGTCCTGCATGGTCACACTGTGGCCGCGCCAGTGCATGGCGACAAAGACGGCGTCGGAGTCCGCGGCCGTGGCCGCCATCCGGGCATCGGCCAGACCGCCGGACACGTCATTGATATACGAGGCGCCCGCACGGACCGCGGCGGCGGCGACCTCGGCGCGCATGGTGTCGACGGACACCGCGATCCCCGACTCGGCCAATTCGCGGATTACGGGAATCACTCGGCGCAGTTCCTCGGCGACGTCGACCCGTTCGGCGCCCGGCCTCGTCGATTCGCCACCCACATCGATGACTGCCGCACCGGCGGCCACCATGTCGCGCGCGTGAGCCAACGCGTTGTCGGGGTTCAGCCACAATCCGCCGTCACTGAACGAATCCGGGGTGACGTTGAGGACACCCCACACGGCAGTGTTCACGGGGCTCGAAGCGGACGCACTGAGTGCGGTGTTAGAGGTCACCGCTCGCTCCGATGAGAGCCAGAGTGGCGGTGCGTGCGGCGGGTTCCGCCAGTTCACCGGCCGAGGACACGGTCACGGCAACCGCCGATTCCTGGCGCGAGCCTCGGGCGGCAACGCATTCGTGTGTGGCTTCGAGCACGACGAGGGTTCCTCGGGCGGCAACACCGTGGGTCAGAGCCTCGCCAATTTCCTGCCCCAGCCGCTCTTGCACCTGCGGGCGCGACGCGACGATGTCGACCAGTCGGGCGATACGACCGAGTCCCACAACCGTGGATTCGGGGACATAGGCCACGTGCGCGACGCCATGGAACGGCAGCAGATGGTGTTCGCACATGGAACGGAAACGAATGCCGCGAACGATGACCGTGTCGTGCGTGTCGACATCGGCGCATGAACCGGGCTCGGTCAGAATGCCCACGGGGTCAACGCCGACGCCGGCATACAGTTCACCCAAAGCTTCGGCGACCCGATAGGGGGTTTCTGTCAGTCCCGCACGGGTCGGGTCCTCGCCGATGGATTCCAGGATTTCCCGTACCGCCGCGGCGATGCGTTCGCGATCGACGGACACTGGTTACTCGGCCGCCTTGGCCGCGGGCTTGCGGGGGCGACGAGCCGGCTTTGCGGCGGGCGCATCGGCCTGCTCGGTACGCGCGGGCACGGCGACAGGTGGCTTCGACGACACGGGACGACCCTTGCTGGACAGCCACTGCTTGCGTTCCGGCAATCGCTTGACCCCGACAAAGATGTCGGCCAGCTGGTTGTGGTCGAGGGTTTCCTTTTCCAACAGTTCGGCGGCCAGACGGTCCAGAATCTCGCGGTTATCGTTGAGCACCTTCCAGGCCTCGTCATGCGCGGCATCGACCAGCGCACGAATCTCGAGGTCAATCTGCTGCGCCAGCGTCTCGCTGTAATCACGACCGTGACCCATGTCGCGACCCAGGAACATTTCACCGCTCGCGGCACCCAACTTCACGGCACCCACCGTTGCACTCATGCCGTAATCGGTGACCATGCGGCGGGCGATGTTGGTCGCCTTTTCGATGTCGTTCGATGCGCCGGTGGTGGGGTCGTGGAACACGATTTCTTCGGCGACACGGCCGCCCATGGCATAGGTCAGCTGGTCGAGCAGTTCATTGCGGGTGATCGAATACTTGTCGTCCAACGGCACGACGAGGGTGTACCCCAAGGCGCGTCCGCGCGGCAGGATGGTGACCTTCGTGACCGGGTCCGTGTGGTTCATCGCGGCGGCGGCGAGGGCGTGACCACCCTCGTGGTACGCGGTGATCAGACGCTCCTTGTCCTTCATCACACGCGAACGGCGCTGCGGTCCGGCCATCACGCGGTCGACGGCCTCGTCGAGCGCCTCGTTCGTAATCTGCTTCTTGCCCGCACGAGCGGTCAACAGGGCGGCCTCGTTGATGACGTTGGCCAGGTCCGCGCCCGTGTAGCCCGGGGTCTTGCGCGCCAGGACCTCGAGGTCGACGTCCTTCGCCATCGGCTTGCCCTTGGAGTGCACCGATAGAATCTGGGCGCGGCCCTTCGAGTCGGGGGCATCGACCTGAATCTGGCGGTCGAAACGACCGGGGCGCAACAGCGCGGGGTCCAAAATGTCGGGGCGGTTCGTGGCGGCAATCATGATGACATTGGCCTTGGGGTCGAAACCGTCCATCTCGACGAGAAGCTGGTTGAGGGTCTGCTCGCGCTCGTCATGACCGCCACCCATACCGGCGCCACGGTGTCGACCGACGGCATCGATTTCGTCGATAAAGATGATCGCGGGGGCGTTGTCCTTGGCGATCTGGAACAGGTCTCGAACGCGGCTGGCGCCGACACCGACAAACATCTCGACGAAGTCGGAACCCGAAATCGAGTAGAACGGCACACCGGCCTCGCCGGCGACGGCGCGCGCCAACAGGGTCTTACCTGTGCCGGGAGGGCCGTACAACAGCACGCCCTTGGGGATCTTGGCACCCAGTTTCTGGAAACGCTCGGGCGACTTCAGGAAGTCCTTGATCTCGTTGAGTTCCTCGATTGCCTCGTCGGAACCGGCCACATCGGCGAAAGTGACCTGCGGGTCTTCCTTGTTGAACAGCTTCGCTTTGGAGCGACCGAACTGCATCGCACCACCCGCACCGCCGGCGCGCGACATCATGAACCAGAACAGTGCGGCAATAAGAATGAAGGGGAACAGCAGCCCCAGAAGCGCCTGCCACCATTCCTCGGTGGGCACCTTGTCGGTGAACTTTTCAGGGTTGGCCTCGGTGATAACCGTCAGGACCTCGAGTCCGCGGGGTGCAACGTAATAGAACTGAACGTTCGAACCATAGGTCTCGTGCGGAGTCTTCAATTCCATGTCGACGCGCTGTTCGCGGTCGGTGACGACAACCGAAGCAACCTGTCCCGACGACAGGAATTCCAGACCCTCCTTGGTCGAAATAGGCGAGTAGGTGACGCGACCGAACAGCAAGAGTCCGACCCACAACACTGCCAAGGCGGCCACAATGTACAGCCAAGGGCCACGAGCCATTTTCTTCATACGCTCAATCACTCCGTCAATAGAAAGTCGTTACGCCAGAGTACCCGCGAATAGTGAGGCTTTACCCAGGAATTCGCTCTAGGAGTACATCTTGGGCGACAAGACCGCCACGTCCCGCAGGTTGCGGTACTTCTCTGCATAATCGCAGCCATAACCGACAATGAACTTGTTGGGGATGTCAAAACCGAGGTAATCGGGAACAACATCGGAAATAACGGCATCGGGTTTGCGCAGTGCGGTGAGGATTTTGACCGATTTAGCGCCGCGCGAGATCAGGTTGTCACGCAACCATGCCAGCGTCAGCCCCGAGTCGATGATGTCCTCGACGATCAGAACGTCGCGACCGGTGACATCGGTGTCGAGGTCCTTGAGGATTTTCACCACGCCGCTCGAGACCGTGCCGGTGCCATACGACGACACCGCCATCCAGTCCATGTCGGCGTGGATGCGCAGCGCCCGCGCGAAATCGGACACCACCATGACCGCGCCCTTCAAAACACCCAGAATCAGAGGCGTGCTGCCCTCGTAATCGCGCTCGACCTCGCGTGCCAGTTCGTCCAGTCGCGCCAGGATTTGTTCCTCGCTCACAATCAGTTCGTCCAGGTCTTCGCGGATGTCGTCGTAACGCATATGCCCTCTTATGTTGCGGTGAACACGAGTCGTCCCTCGTGTCGTTCCACATTACCGCCCGGGACATTGATGGCTTTCTGTCCGTGCCAGTCGGTAACCAGCGCATCAATGGCCGCCGTATGGGTGGAACTCAGGGCGCCAATTCCGGCGGCGTGTGCTGCCAGCCGAATCACCCGGCTGCGGATGGCGGAAAACTGGCGGATTAGCGCGGAAACGGGGAATTCCACCGCGGTGAGATCTATCAAACGGTGTGCGTCGAATTCGGCCTGCGCCAATTGGTTCAGAGCGTCGTCATCGTCGCGCAACAGGTGCGCCGTGCGCACAAGAGCAGCGGAAATTCCGGGGCCCAAGTCCTTCTCCAGCTGCGGCAGAACCTTTTCGCGAATCCGAACACGCACAAATGAGTGGTCCACGTTGTGGGGGTCATCCCACCACTGCAGCCCCTCGGCCTCGCAGGCGGCTCGGGTCGTTTCGCGAGTCACTGTCAACAGCGGGCGCACAAACACACCGTCGCGATCGGGCATCCCCCGCAAACTCGTCGGGCCCGAGCCTCGGGTCAACCCCAGCAACACCGTTTCGGCCTGGTCGTCCGCGGTGTGGCCCACCAGAACGGTGTCGGCCCCCAAATCCGCCGCCACATCGGCGAGCGCCGAATACCGTGCGTCCCGGGCCGCGGCCTCCATCCCGCCGGTAGTCCCCACCGTGACGGGAACCACACGGACAATGTCGCAGCCGGCCTGTTCGGCCCACCCCGCCGCCGCCGCAGCGACCTCGGCGGAACCCGCCTGCAACCCGTGGTCGACAATGACGGCGGCCACCGGGATACCGTGACGACGCGCCTCGAAGCAGGTCGCCCGCAGCAACGCCAATGAATCGGCGCCACCGCTGAACGCCACCACCATCGGGGTACCGCGGCGCTCGCGAACACACGATTCGACGACCGGCCGGACCGCCACACGCACCCGCGCAACCGCCGGCGAAAGGCGGGGCATGCGCTGAGGGCTGGGGTCGCTCACGCGGTAAGGTTACCCCAGAACAGTTCACACTGAAGGAGCGAACATGGCCGGATACGCCGCCGTAATTGAAATCCCCAAGGGAAGCCGCAACAAGTACGAAGTCGACCACGAGACCGGTCGCGTGTACCTCGACCGCGTGCTGTACACGACCTTTGTGTACCCCACCGACTACGGTTACTTCGAGAACACCCTGGGACTCGACGGCGACCCCGTAGACGTGCTCGTGCTGCTGGACTACCCCCTGTTCCCCGGTGTTGGTGTCAAGGTTCGTCCCGTCGCCGTATTCAACATGACCGATGACGGCGGCAGCGACGCCAAGGTGATCGCCGTTCCCGACAAGGACCCCCGTTGGGCTCACATCCAGGACATCGACGACATCCCCGAGTTCACGAAGAAGGAAATCGAACACTTTTTTGAGCACTACAAGGACCTCGAGCCCGGCAAGTGGGTCAAGACCGAGGGTTGGCAGGGCCGCGCCGAGGCTGAAGCCATCGTCGAAGAGGGCATCGCCCGCTTCCCCGGCCACGGTCACTAACAACCACTTTTACGGCGGGTCACACGGAAACGTGTGGCCCGCTGTTGCGTTGGTGCTCATTTTCGGTGTGCACCTCAATCTGATGCGACACGTGATTTACAAGGGAGTGAACGTAACCGTCTGACTACGGATCAGACGGTTGGGGCGTTTGCAATTCGGAATGGCGCAAAGGGACCTAGCGCACAAGGAGCTCAACCGTATCGACGAGGTGTTCCACTTCAGATTCGGTGTTGAAGTAGTGGGGTGAGGCACGTACGACCCGATGTAGCCCCTTCGCGCTCATATCGAGAGTGGACCAATCAGAAGTAGATTCGCCGATGGTGATTCCTGCATCGGCTGCCGCATTCACCACTGCTGAGGGCGCAACTCCTTCGACCGAGAACGTAACGATCGCGCTTCGACGTACTGCTGTTTCGTGAACCGTTATGCCGGATACAGCCCCGAGGCTCGTGCGCAAATCCGCGGCGAGACCGGCTGCGCGTTCTTCGATTGCGGGCATACCAATTTCCAGGGCCTGCCGAGCAGCCGCGGCTAGACCAACCATTGCGGCGTAGGGCAGCTCGAACTCCTCGAAACGACCAGTCGTCGAGGTGATGTCCAATTCACCACCCAATTTCCACCGTGTGCTGGTCGCGTCGAGTCCTGGAGGTACAAACCGGTCGACAATGTCCGACGACACCCACAACATTCCCGTGCCTCGAGGCGCGCGCAGGAATTTGCGACCTGTAGCCGTCAAGACGTCACACCCGAGTTCGCGAACGTCCAGCTGCAACTGCCCCAACCCCTGGCATGCATCAACGAAAAGGGGGACACCGGCCGCGCAGGCAATCAATCCGAGTTCGGATATGGGATTCACGTTCCCACAGTGCGTGGCGATCATGGTGGCACACACGACACTGATGTGGTCCCCGATTGTGACAGCAAAGATATCGGTTGTTCCATCGGGCAAAGAGGGCATCACTTCGATTGTGAAGTCGACAAGCTTACGCGTGGACTCCAGCGCGGAATAGTGGGAGTGGTAGAAAAGGCGGTCAATCAGCACGGTGCTGCCGCTGGGTACATTGCCGCCTGCGACCCACCCCCACCATGCTTTTACCCACGCGGCCGAGTCACTGGTCGTCAGCGCGATTTCACTCGGTGCGCCATTCACCAATGCTGCAAGGTCCACCCGACCCGCTGCGAGCACGTCGGTGGCTTCGACCGCGGCCGCGTAACCCCCGATTTCGGACTCACGACGAAGGTGGGAAATTACTGCGTCGAGAGTTGTCTGGGTCGGAAGTGAGGAACCCGCGGAGTGGAGGAAAGTGCCGCGCCCGATACCAGGAGTTTCAGCGCGCACCGCGTCGATGTCGATGCTCATGGCCGCAATTATCGCAGTGAAGCCCGTTCGAGCCAACAGCAAAATTGTGCCGAGCGCGCATCACGTCCCTTCGCGCCTCATCCAGATAATGGCTACTCCCACGCCCCACTGATGGGGATGGGGTGACCCAGCACATTTTCGGCCGCTCGGTGCCCTGAAAACATGGCGGCGGCAACAGTGGCGGAGTCGTCCTGCCAGGTTGCCTCGCCAGTGATCTGCAGGACGCCGTCAATCGGTGCGGCCAGTCGTTCAAACGCCGACGTATCCGCACCAACGCGCAGATACGAGTACGAGCCGTGCGCGAACGGGTCATCACGCCACGCAGTGTGGTGCACAGCGATGGGGTCGGGAACTGCGTCACCGTACATTTCACGCAAGGCATCGGACACGAGACCCGCGACCTCGTCGTCGGACATGTGCCGAGTCGCGATCGCACACGGCCCGGCGGCAAAGGTCAGCAGCGCGAAGGAACCGTGCAGATTGGTCAAGTCGTACCAGGAATGCCACCAATCCCCAGCTGGCCCCTGCCGACGAATTGCATAGACATCGTCGTCCCAAAACTTGTGGTCATAGCGGAGGATGACTTTTTCGAAGTCATTCATTCCGAACGCATTCAACGCGTCAACGGTGTCGGCGGGTAATTCAGGAACAAAGTTGATCTCGCCTGCGTGCAACACGCCGACGGGCACTGTCACAATCACATGATCCGCACGGAATACCGAATGTGCGGTGACAACCGTGACTCCGTTCGCTCCACGCTCGATCTGGGTCACCGCCTCGTTCTTCCGAATGTCCAGACCCTCGCCGAGGCGGTGCGGAAGTTGGTCGTATCCGCCGGGGAACACAACCTCATCACCGAAAACTTCTTCGCCGTCGAGCCCGTGAGCGTCGATTCGCGTGAACTGTGCGCCGTACTGTTCCTCGGTGCGATGTTGCATGAATTCCCGGACGCGTGCGGACCTCTCGGGGTCCCAACCCAACACGTCCAGGGTGTCGTTCACCGCGTCACGATACGAACTTCCCGCGGGTATTGCGGCAATCGTGTGGGTTAACGACTCGTCAAACTCGGCAACGTCATCGATGAATTGTTCCGCGGCGTCGTGGCCGAGTCGCGTTCCAGCGGGGTCAAAGTACGCGATGGGTCGGCCGCCGGCTTGGAAACTACCGACCGTAAACTCGCGCCACTCGATTCCCAAGGCGGCACAGGCATCAGCGATGGGGCTGTCCTCGATGCCGTGAATCCACGAAGCGCCGACGTCGGTCGTCCACCCGTCCCGGCGTTCGGTGTGAATTCGGCCCCCAATTCGATCCCGCGCCTCGACCACAACAACAGATCGTCCATGTTTCGCCAGCAACCGTGCGGCAGTCAGCCCGGTCATTCCAGCGCCAACGACCACCACATCGGTTCGGTATTCCTGCACCGTCATGAGAATCGTTTCGGGGTTCGTGCGCACATCGCGTTGTCCTTCACAGTTGGCTACTGTTGTGATGCTACTCCGCCGAGGGCGTCGGAAATTGACCTACCGTCCGCGCATCGTTTTTAGATGTGAGCTGCACAATTCCCCGACGAGTTAGCCCAGTCGGATGCCCTGCCCCGACATGAAGGACGAGGGGTTGGTGGTGATGCCGTTCTGGCGAATCTCGAAGTGCAGGTGGCAGCCAGTCGAGGCACCCGTGGTGCCGACCTGTGCAATTTGTGTGCCCGCCGACACACGGTCACCGTAGTTCACGAGGATGCCGCCATCCTTGATGTGCCCATAGCTGGAGGTGAGTCCGTTGCCGTGGTCGATCATGATGAAGTTGCCGTAACCGCCGTTCCAGCCCGCGTAAATGACGGTGCCGGCAGCGGCCGCGTACTCGGGCGTGCCACAGCTGGAGGCGATATCGACGCCCGCATGGAACACCGTGTTTCCGGAAATCGGGTGGCGGCGGAAACCATAGGCGCTCGAGATGTAGCCCGAGACGGGCTTGGCCCAGCCCGAGGCCGAGATGGATCCGGCGGGCAGGTCGGGCCCAGCGGTGCCCTGTTCCTCGAGGCCCTTTTCGTATTCGGCCTCGGTCGCACGACGGTTTTCGATCAGCGTGGCCAGCTGTGCGCGGAGTGTGGCTTCGTTGGCGCGCTGCTCGTTGACGGCGGCCTGTGCGGCCTGCGCCGCAACTTGGGCCTCGCTGAATGCCTTCTCGGCATCCTTGCGCAGGGTCTCACGCAGTTCACGTGCCACGGTGGCCTGGTCGCTCAGCGACTGGGCGTTGTTTTGGTCCTGAATGGCGCGGTCGTAAATGCCGTCGGCCTGTTCCGCGATGATCGACGCAAATCCGAGGCGCGACAGCAGGTCTTCGGCACCCGAGGCGTCCGACAACAGGCTGGTCGACAGGTCGACCGAACCGACACGGGCGAGTTCCGAGATGAACTGGCCGGCACGCAGCCTCGAGGCGTCGGCTTCGGCCTCGGCCGCATCGGCCTGGGCTTGCAGCTGGTCGGCGCGGTAGGCTGCCTCGTCAAATTTTTGTTGGGCTTCCTGGAAGATTGTGCCCAGTCGCTGTGCCTCCTTGTTGGCCGCTTCGGCTGTGCTGGTCAGTTCGTCCAGGATGGCCTGCAGTTGGGCAATTGCCTGACGCTTGGCCGCCACATCGTTGCGGGCTTCGAGCACGTCGGCCCAGCTGGGGTAGCCGGCGGCGAAGCTGGCGTCGCTGAGCGTGGGGGTCAACAGCATGCCCGATGCGAGCGCGAAAGCGGTTGCCGCGACGGCGATTCGATGTGTGCGCATACGGCCCCCTTCCTCCACGAAGTTCCAGATTACCTGCCATTTCTGTGGCCACCCGAATTTGCGCTGGGCGGGCGGTTTGCCTTTTGAGAACAAACACCGTAAACTCGTGAAGGTTGCTGCGCAAGCAGTGGCACGGCCCCATCGTTTAGTGGCCTAGGACGCTGCCCTTTCACGGCAGTAGCACGGGTTCGAATCCCGTTGGGGTCACTCCAAGGTCAATAATTAAATAAGCAAGGCCCTGTAGCGCAGTTGGTTAGCGTGCCGCCCTGTCACGGCGGAGGTCGCGGGTTCAAGTCCCGTCAGGGTCGCGGTTGCGACAACCCCTTTCACGAGGGGTTTTTGCATCTAGGGATTTATCTCCCTGGCTCTGTAGCTCAGTTGGTAGAGCGTTCGACTGAAAATCGAAAGGTCACCGGATCGATGCCGGTCGGAGCCACAGTACAAAAGCCCCCGAGCTTCGGGGGCTTTTGCTTTGTCTGCTTTCCGGTGAGCCTAGGCGCGAATGGCCGACGTCACGCCCGGGGTGGGTGTGATCGCAATCCACTGTCCGGTTTCAGCGGACTTTTCGGCGGCATCCACAATCTTTGCCGCGGACACGGCATCGTGAATGTTCGAGTTCAGGTGACGTGACCCGACATACGACTCGAGGAATTTGCGCGCCTCGACGACTTTGAGGTCATCGAAGCCCATGCCGGTTCCCGCTCCGGGCTGGAAGTGCGAAAAATCACCGAAACCGGGGCCGGCCATGACGCGCTGGTAACCGACGAGGTCGCCCTTGCGGCCAATGGCGACCTGAAGTTCGTTCATGCGTTCAAAGTCCCACATGAGTGAGCCTTCGGTGCCATAAATTTCGACGTTGTACGAGGCGCGGGGGCCGACGGCGACACGTGAGGCCTCGAGGGTTCCGACCGCACCAGCGGCGACAGCGTCGGGGCCGAATCGTACGAGCATTCCCGCATAGTCTTCGTTCTCGACAGGGCCCATCTCGCCACCCTCGATGACGTCAAAGTGCGTGCCGGTGCCCATCTTTTGGATGGGGCGGTGCGTGTGGATGGTCGAGGTCATACCGGTGACGTCCGATACGGGGCCCAACATGTACTGGACGAGGTCGGCGAGGTGACCCATCAGGTCGCCCAGCACGCCACTGCCGGCAAGCTTTCGGTTGAAGCGCCACGACAGAGCACCATTGGGCTCGGCGGAATAGTCGGCAAAGAACGTGCCACGGATGTTCGTGATGCGCCCCAGCGAACCGTCGGCGATCAGGGCCTTGGCCTTTTCGATGGCGGGTGCGTGACGGTAGTTGAACCCGATGCTGGTGACGACTCCAGCGTCGACCGCGGCGGTTTCGACGGCCGTGGTCTCGTCGACTCCACGTCCCACGGGCTTTTCAATCCAGAAGGCCTTGCCCGCGCGGGCGGCGGCGATGCCGATTTCGGCGTGCAGGAAGTTGGGGGCACAGATCGACACGACATCGACATCAGGGTGTGCGAGAACCTCGTGGTAATCGAGAGTCGACTCGGCATAGCCCAGCACGTCGCGGGCGTAGTCAGCGCGGGAAGGTTCGGTGTCGGCGGCTATAACCAGTCGGGGGGTGATGCCGAGTTCGGGGTACACGACGGGGATGGACTGATAGGCACGGCTGTGGACCTTGCCCATCCAGCCCACGCTGATCAGGCCGACGCCAACTGTGGTGTGTGTCATGTGCTTCTCTCCTGTAAAAAAATGGAACCTTCCAATTTTTGAAGAATAGCATCTTACGGACGCAGGCAACACCCCCGAATTACGGCGCGACAGTGATGGCAGTCGTCGACGACCGCATCACCAAGCCCGGGGCGACCAACGTGTCCGTTCCCCGACGGCCAGGCCACGTGCCAGGGTCCGCTAACAACCCGCACGCCACCCGCACAATTTCTGAGGTCTTCTGATCCACCGATGTCAACGAAATTCTCTCCAGCTGTGCGATGTAGGTGTTGTCATAACCGGTTACCGCAACGGGCACGTGGCCGGCAGCGGTTGCGCGCGAGGTCGCGTCCTGCACACCAAACGCCACGTTGTCGTTGAAACACACGATGGCGGTCACCGACTCATCCGACGCCAAGACCGAGGCGGCCGCCTCGAATCCACCGCGTTCATCCAAGCGGCCACCCGTCGACACCGTGACGACGTCCAACCCGGCGGACTTGGCCTGGTGCTCAAAGGCCTCGCGACGGCGATCCGCCACCAGACGACCCATCGGGCCCACATACGCGACGCGGGTGTGGCCCAACCCCCGCAAATGGTCCGACACTAACCGCATCGCCGCGGAGTCGTCGCTGCGAACCACTGCCGCGCCGGGCACATCAGTGGCGGACGACAACGCGATCACCACGGGAAAATCCTCGGGCAGGGACGCCAGCGGGCCGTGGTCGGGCAAACCCCCAACAATCAAGATGCTGCTGGGCTTCAGGTCCAAAAGGTGCTGAATCGGCGCGGGGTCGACGACGGGACCCGCCGGGCCGTCCACGATTGACGCCACCGAGACGAAACTGAACACACCCTGTTGGGCAAAAAATTGGCGGGCAGAATCAGCAATTTCCGTAAACAGCGGGTTGTGAAAGTCGGCGACGATAATGCCCACAAACCCCGCCGAGTTCGACCGCAAGGACCGCGCCCAGGCATTGGGCGTGTACCCCAGCTCTGCCGCCGCGCGTAACACGCGTTCCCGTCGAACCGCACCCACGCCCTCGGATGACGCGAACACCATTCCCACCAACGATTTCGACACACCCGCGCGCTCGGCCACATCCAGAATGGTGGGGCGCTTCGACATGGTCGGGTTCCTTCAACGGGTGCGAACGGGGGCAAGTGGGGTGAACTTCACGGTATCACCACGGCCCGGCCCCCGCCCGAGAATGGACGAAGCGCCCGCCCACGCCAAGGAAATTGATAGGCTCACACCAGTCAACGACGACAAGGACCCCATGAACGATTCACTCCGCAACCCCGCCAACAATGCCGCTGTACGCGACGCCGACACCGCCTCGGTTTTCCACTCGTGGTCAGCCCAAGGCAGCCTTGCCCCCTTCGTGATCGCCGGCGGAAAGGGCAGCACCGTGTGGGACTACGAGGGCAACTCGTACCTCGACTTTTCCAGCATGCTCGTCAACGTCAACATCGGACACCAGCACCCCGCCGTCATCGAGGGGATCAAGCAGCAGGCCGACGTGCTGACCACCGTCGCACCGGCACATGCGAACAACATTCGCGCCCTCGCCGCCCAGAAAATTCTCGACCACGCACCCGACGGGTTCAACAAGGTCTTCTTCACGAACGGTGGCGCCGACGCCAACGAAAACGCAATCCGCATGGCGCGTTTGCACACGGGCCGCGACAAGGTCATCTCGTTCTACCGTTCATACCACGGCAACACCGGTGCGGCCATTGTCGCGACGGGTGACTGGCGCCGAATTCCCAACGAATTCGCCCGCGGACACCACCACGTGTTCGGCCCCTACCTGTACCGCTCCGAATACTGGGCCACCACTCCCGCCCAGGAAACCGAACGGGCACTTCACCACCTCGAGCGTGTCGTCCAGGCCGAGGGTCCCGCCTCGATTGCCGCGCTGTTGATCGAAACCGTTCCGGGAACCGCGGGAATTCTCACACCGCCTCCCGGTTACCTCGCCGGTGTTCGTGACATCTGTGACCGCTATGGAATTCTGCTGATCCTCGACGAGGTCATGGCCGGGTTCGGTCGCACCGGCGAATGGTTCGCGTTCGACGCGTTCGATGTCACCCCCGATCTCATCACGTTCGCCAAGGGCGTGAACTCGGGGTACATCCCCGTGGGCGGTGTCATCATTTCCGACGCCATCGCCGCCACCTTCGATGACCGCGTCTTCCCCGGCGGCCTGACCTATTCGGGTCACCCGCTGGCCTGCGCCAGCATCGTCGCCACCATCACCGCGATGGAGGACGAGGGCGTTGTCGACAATGCCCGCATGATCGGCAACGACGTGCTGGGGCCGGGGCTGGCCGAATTGGCGTCACGCCACAGCATGATCGGCGATGTCCGTGGGTCGGGTGTGTTCTGGGCCGTTGAATTCGTCACCGACCGCGACACCAAGGCCCCGGTAACCGCCGCGTGGATGGGCGCCCTGAAGTCGGCGCTGCTGGGCGCTGGACTGTTGCCCTTTATCGCCGACAACCGACTGCACGTCGTTCCGCCCTGTGTGGTCACCGCCGACGAAGCGCGGGCGGGCCTCGACATCATCGACCGCGTGCTGTCAGAACTGGGCTAAACCGAAACCGAGGCGCGCCTCGGATCGACTAGCCGGCAGGTAAATCCGCCGCCGTTGCCCGCGCCGTGGGACCGGCCGGTTCGGACTGCGCCGCCAACCGGTGACGCAGTTCGATGCCCTGCGCCCGGTAACTGCCGCCCACGATCAGCAACGCTCCCGCGATACCCAACCACGTGATGACCTCGGACCCCAAACCGACGCCCACGATGACCGCCCAAATCGGTTCCGTTCCCAACAGCAAGCTGACCCGCGCGGCGGACGTCCGGCGAATCGCCCACAACTGCACAAGGAACGCAAACACGGTGCATGCCGCGGCCAAATACAGAACATCAAGCCACTCCCACAGGCCATAGCTTTGCGCACTCGCGATTACTCCCGGCACATCCGCGAGAGTGAACAACACGGCACACACCAGCGTCTGGATCAGGGTGATGGTCACCGACCCATACGTGAAACCCGCGGTCAGTCGCCCCATGGCCGTCACGTGAATCGACCGGGTAACAGCGGCGGCGAGCATCAACGCGTCACCCCAGTTCAACTGGTCGAAACCGCCGCCCGACACCAACAGGACGACGCCCACGACGGCGGCGACAGCACCCACGAAATATCCGCGCGGCAGCCACCGCTTCATCCACGCGGATTCCAAAATCGGCGTGAACACGATTGTCATGCTGATGATCAGGCCGGCATTCGTGGCGCTGGTGTACTTCACACCCCAGGTTTCCAGGCTCAAAATTCCTGCCTGGGTGACACCGAACATGATGGCGATCAGCAGCCCTCGCCGGTCCACGAAACCCTCGCGGCGCACCGCCCACACCACAATCATGATGACGCTGGCGACGAGGAATCGGAATGCGAGCAACGAAAAAACAGACCCGTGTTCGGTCAACACCTTGGCGGCCAGATAACTGCTGCCCCACACCACGGCTACGCCCAACAGCAGCAGATCGGCGCTGTAGCGTCGCATCCAGCCCATCGGAACCGCCCTCATGTATCGTCACCCCACACTAGCCCCTGCCTAAACTGGGCTCATGACTCTTCCCGAGATGCCCGTTCTGGACGGCGCCCACGTTCGACTGGAACCCCTCGACCACTCGCACCGTGACGAACTGGCCCGCATCAGCGACCGCGACGAACTGTGGGACCTGTGGTACACCTTCATCCCCAACGGCGAGGGCATGACCGCCGAGATTGACCGACGACACGGACTGTACGCCGCGGGCACCATGATGCCCTTCGCCGTCATCGACGCGTCGACGGGAACACCCGTCGGCATGACCACCTTCATGAACATGCGCCTCGACAACAAAAAAGTCGAAATCGGATCGACCTGGTTGGCCAAATCGGTGCACGGTACGCACATCAACCCCGAGATGAAACTGCTCATGCTGCAGTACGCGTTCGAGGTGTTGGGCTGCAACGCGGTGGAGCTGCGCACCCACGAAAAGAACAGCCAGTCCCGTGCCGCGATCAGCAAGCTGGGCGCGAAACTCGACGGCATGCTGCGCAACGACATGGTCATGCCGAACGGCACCCTGCGCAACACCGCCGTGTATTCGATCACGGTCGACGAATGGCCCGAAGTCCGTGCCGGGCTGATGGACCGCATCGACGCATAGTTGTTGTTCCATCGCACAGTCGTTGTGCGTGGTCGCGCCAATTACACAACAGGTCCGATATCGAATAGTTGAGCCTCGGGTTTGCACAGTATTCTGAACGGATGCATCAATACAACGTTGTAGAAAAAAGCATCGCCGAACTGCGTGCCGCTCTGGAATCGGGCGAGGTCACCAGCGTCGAACTCGTCGCTGACTACATGAACCGCATCGCGTTGTACGACCGCCACGGCATCACTCTCAACGCTGTCCCCGTCCTGAACCCCGACGCCTTTGCCGAAGCCCGCGAATCGGATCTGCGCCGCGCGCAGGGCGAAACCCTGTCACCCCTGGATGGCATCCCCTACACCGCCAAGAACAGCTACAAGGCGCGCGGTTTGACAGTCGCATCGGGTTCACCCGCGTTCCGCGACCTCGTCGCCACCGACGATGCGTTCACCATCTCGCAATTACGCAACGGCGGAGCCGTGCTGCTGGGACTGACGAACATGCCCCCCATGGCAAACGGTGGAATGCAACGCGGTGTGTATGGTCGCGCCGAGAGCCCGTACAACGCCGACTTCCTCACCGCGGCCTTCGGGTCCGGGTCGTCCAACGGTTCGGGCACCGCCACGGCCGCCAGCTTTGGCGCCTTCGGTTTGGGAGAAGAAACCTGGTCATCGGGTCGCGCACCCGCGTCCAACAACGGACTCTGCGCGTACACCCCGTCGCGCGGCGTGATCTCAGTGCGCGGAAACTGGCCGCTGGTCCCCACGATGGATGTCGTCGTCCCCCACACCCGCACCATGACCGACATGCTGGAACTGCTCAATGTGGTCGTTGATGATGACGACGACACCCGCGGCGACTTCTGGCGCACCCAGCCCTGGATCTTGATCCCCAAGAGCTCGGCGCTGCGTCCCCGCAACTACGAACGTCTGGAAAACCGTGGCGCACTGGCGGGCAAAACTGTGGGCGTGCCTCGGATGTACATCAACAAGGACACCGAATCGTCGGACCAGATCGTCACCCGTGACAGCGTCATCGAGCTGTGGGAAACGGCCCGCGCGGACCTCGAAGCGGCTGGCGCGACCGTGCTCGAGGTGGACTTCCCCGTCGTCACCAACTACGAGGCCAAGGGCACGAACGACCTGGCGACCCGCGGGTTGGTCCCCGCCGAGTTCGCCGAACGGGAACTGATGGACCTCGTCGTGTGGTCGTGGAATGACTTCCTCGACGCCAACGGCGACCCCCAGTTGCACGCCCTGGCCGACGTCGATGGTCCCGCAATTTTCCCCGTCCCCACCGGCTCGGTTCCCGGCCAGTATGACGACCACCTGCACCGTTTCGCACCCGACGACGTGGACCTCGCCGACTATGTCACCTTTGCCACCGAGCGTGGCGTGCCCGAACTGGCCGACATTCCGACGATTCGCGACGGCATCATCGGACTGGAAGAGGCTCGACGCGTCGACCTCGAACAGTGGATGAATTTGCTGGGCCTCGATGTGATTGTGTTCCCGGCGGCCGCCGATGTCGGACCCGCTGACGCCGACATCAACCTGGATTCGGCCAAGGACGCCTGGCGTAACGGCGTGTGGGTGTCGAACGGCAACCTCGTTCCCCGCCACCTGGGAATCCCCACCGTGACTGTGCCGATGGGAGTCATGTCCGACATCGGCATGCCGGTGGGCCTGACCTTTGCGGGTCGTTCGTACGAGGACAACTCCCTGCTGTCGTACGGTTGGGCGTTTGAACAGATTCGTTCGCGCCGTGTGGCCTCGCCTCGAACCCCCGAACTTCCCGCGATGGACTGGGTATCCACGGGCATCACGAGCACGAACGAGGTCACTCTCGATGTGGACGCCGAACTTCACGACACCGTCGTGACGGCGATCGTCCACACCACGGCGAGAGAGGTGGCGATCACGATCAACGGCGTCAACGCGACGATCGAGTCCTCGGCCAACGGCACGCTGACCGCGAGCGCCGAGGTCGACCCCGCCGAATTGGACCGACTGCACAGTGAGTGGCGCGGGAACTATGGCCAGATCGTCACGGTTGTGGTCCGAGGCGCGGATGACGAGGTTTTGGGCCAGACTGTCATCGTCGGCGGCGTCGCCTAAAAACCGGCGCCCCCTGTCGAATCACGGGGGATTGGGCGTGCCCGAAACTCGCTAAGATGGTGGGCAGAGCGCCTGTCGATGCCGATGTGGTCGTTATCAGTCATCACCATAGGAGGCCCATGTCGCACGCCCGTACCACTCTCGCCGGATTCGGCGCTGCCGCCCTCGCCGTGACTCTGGCGGCCTGCCAGACGGGTGGCACAACCCCCGCAACCACCGATGCCGCGGCCCCCGAGGTCTGTGCCGGCGTCACGATCGTCATCGATTATGACGTGTTGGGGCAGGACCGCGTCGAAGAATGCGTCGCCATCGCCGAGGGCGAGACGATCACCGCATCCGAGGCCCTAAGCCAGCTGGGCATCACCACCGAGGGAACTGCCGATTACGGTGACGCCGTTATTTGCCGCATCGACGGCCAGCCCTCGAGCACCGAGGAATTCACTGTCGAGGGCGAGGACCCCTACCTCGAAACGTGTGCCACCATGCCCCCCGCCTTTGCATACTGGGCGCTGTGGATCTCGACCCCCGATGCGCCCGAGTGGGCCTACGCGATGGAGGGTGTCACCACCCAGCCCGTCGGCCCGGGTGATGCTCTGGGATTCATGTTCAGCACGGCCGGCGCAACCCCCACCCCCGCCAGCTAACCTCGTCGTATGACTCGTCGCCGCAGCATTGACCCGCGACCGCTGCGGTTTGCGCTGTGGGCTGCGGTGATTTTTGTGGCACTGCGACTGGTGTACCGTTCCGTCTTCAATGGCGCGGGCGGTGACACGGTGTTGTGGACCATCCCGTCAATGAGACTGCCCGACCCCCTGTCGACGGTCACTCTGTGGGGCGAGGTCAGCGTCGAGGGTCTGTGGTTGGCGGCAGTCAGCGCATTTCCCGTGGCGATGTTCCTCGTCGCCTGGGGAGCCCTTCTCGCGTTCGTCGACTTTCGCCGAATCCTTCGCGCTCTGCGCCACAGCGTTCACGGGCGTTCGATTCTGACGGCGCTGGGCATCATGCTGTCCGCGTTTCCCGCGGTCGTGGCATCGGTCACCTCCGTGCGCCGCAGCGCGGGGATTCGAGGCGTGCACGGAGTCCGTGGGGCCGCCCTCGTTGTGTCGGCCGTCGTGACCCGCAGCGTTGAACTGGCGTTGAACACGGGGGCCGCCATGGAATCGCGCGGGTTTGGACACTCCACCCAGCGTGCGACCGGCATGTGCGAGTTCCCGGTCGAGGCCCGTCGACTGAGTCTGTTCCACGGGGATCGGCTGATCATCGGTGACCTGGACCTCAGCTGCGCACCCGGCAGTGTGACAGTCGTGACCGGTGACACGGGGTCCGGGAAAACCACGCTGTTGCGCGCACTGGCCGGACAGTTTCAGCACCTCGACGGAGGAACCCAACTCGGAACCTTACACGTGGGCGCCGTGGATCGTCGGGACACGCCCCCACGCGATACGGCGCATTTCGTGGGCTTCGTCCCCCAGGACCCGCGCACCTCGTTCATCACCGAGACCGTCGAGGATGAACTGATCGTGTCGGCCGAACTGTCGGGCGGTGAACTGGATGCGGCCAGATTTCGGGCGACCTCGATCACCCACGAACTGGGCATCGACCACTTGGCGGATCGCACGACCGCATCACTGTCGGCGGGCGAGGCGACCCTCGTGGCCATCGCCGCCGCACTGGTCATTCAACCGACCGTCCTGATTCTCGATGAACCGCTGGCAGACCTCGATGCCGCATCGCGCGCCACCGTGTTGGCCGCGCTGACCGCGATTGTGCGACAGACCCATATCGCCGTTATCGTCAGCGAACACCGCACGGCGGGGCTGCGCGAGTTGGCCACCTCGGTCGTGCGTCTGTCGAATTCGACGGCACACCACGGCGGGCTGGAACTGTGGGACACCCCCGACACAGTCCGCGCCTCGACGTCCCACCGCCCCGAACTGCGGGCGATCCTGGGACCCAATGGCGTGGGAAAAACAACGCTGTTGAACAGCGCCGCAGCGGCCGACCCCACCATCGCACTCGTTCCCGAACGGGCCGCCGACCTGTTGCTGACCACCAGCGTCGCGGGTGATTGCGCCGTCAACGACCGCACCCGACGGCTGCCACGAGGCACCACATGGGGCATTGTCCAGTCCATCAGCAACGGCGGAATCGAGGCCCTGCAGCACCCCCACGACCTGTCGACCGGCCAGCAACTGATCGTCGCGCTCGCTATTCAATCCGCGCACGACCCCGCCCACCTTGTGGTGGATGAACCCACTCGCGGTCTCGACGATTCGGCGCGCGCTCGCATCGCGAACCTGCTGCGCACCGAATCGCTGCAGCGGCACGTGACCGTTGCGACGCACGACAGCGAGTTCGTCGCGTTGTTGGGCGCACAGCAGGTTCCCATGCCGACGCGCGATTCGCTCGACGCCGCCGCATTCACCACCGTGGAGGTCAGCGCATGACCACAATTGCCGTGCCCCGGTCGGAACACCGTAATTTCTGGACACACCAGGCCCCGCTGGCCCTCGCCAGCCTCGGGGCGCTCAGCGCCTTCGCGTGGCCACTTTTCACGGCGGCGCGAATCGACGAGGGTGACCTCGCGGCGCCCGCCATCGCCGTGGCACTCGTACCGGTCCTCGCGGTCATCACTGCCCTGATACTCGACAGCCACCTGCGCAGCGCCCACACCATTGCGTTACTGGGCGTGCTCGCCGCAGTGGCTGCGGCGGTGCGCATCGGAGGCACCGGAGTGGGCGGACTCGAGGCCGTGTTCATCGTGCTAATTCTCGCGGGCTATGCGCTAGGCGCACGATTCGGACTGGTGCTCGGCATGCTCACCATCTTGGGATCGGGAATCCTCATGGGCGGCATCGGACCGTGGACCGCATTTCAGATGTTCGCGGCGGGATGGGTCGGTGCCGGCGCAGGGTTTCTGCCGCGCCTCGGTGCACTGCACGGACGCACCCGAATCGTGGCGGAAACGGCCATGCTCGTCGGGTACGGAATCGTCGCCTCGTACCTGTTCGGCGCCATAATGAACCTGTGGTTCTGGCCGTTCGCTGTGGGCACCACCGCGAGCATCGGGTACGTCCCCAGCGGCGAACTGGCCGTCAATCTGGAACACTTCGCCGTCTACACGCTGGTGACCTCGACGCTGACCTGGGATACGGTCCGCGCAATCACCACCACGATCGGAATCATCGTTGTGGGACCCATGATTCTCGCCGCACTGTCCCGCGCCAAGGTGGCCGTCCGGCGTTAGACCGAGAAGTACTTGGCCTCGGGGTGGTGGAACACGATCGCGTCGGTTGACTGTTCGGGGTGCAGCTGCAGTTCCTCGGACAACACAACGCCGACACGTTCGGGGCGCAACAGTTCGACCACCTTGCGGCGGTCCTCCATCTCGGGGCACGCGGGATATCCGAGGCTGAACCGCGCGCCTCGATAGTCCAACTTGAACATTCCCGCCAGATCCGCCGGTTCCTCGGCACCAAATCCCAGTTCGGCACGGACGCGCGAATGCCAGTACTCGGCGAGCGCCTCGGTCAACTGCATGGCCAAACCGTTGAGCTCCATGTAGTCGCGGTACTGGTTGTTCGCAAACATCTGCGCGGTGAAATTGTCGACCGTCGCACCGACGGTGACCAGCTGGAACGCCACCACATCGACCTGACCCGATTCCTGTGGCCGCACAAAGTCGGACAGGCACAGGTGACGGTCGCGGCGCTGACGCGGGAACGAGAACCGCAGTCGTTCGGTGCCGATCGGCCCAGCGCTGCCGCCGTCGGGTGCCAGGATTCCGGCGGAACCCAGCACGCCGTCCTTGTCGTCGCCGTGATGCAGGATGACCATGTCGTCACCGTCGGACACCGCGGGGAAATAGCCATAGATCACGGACGAATCCATGATTCCCTCGGCAAGAATCCGGTCCAGCCAGTACCGCAGTCGCGGGCGGCCCTCGGTTTCGACGAGTTCTTCGTACGACGCCCCGTCCTCGGCGCGGCTGGGCTTCAGCCCCCACTGCCCCATGAACGTTGCGCGCTCGTCGAGGAACGAGGCGTAGTCACCCAGCTGGACGCCCTTGACGATTCGTGTTCCCCAGAACGGGGGAACCGGCACGGGGTTGTCGGCGGCCACATCGGATCGGGCGGGCATGTCGGCGTCTTCGGTGACGATGAGGCTGCTGGCGCGGTGAATGCGCTTCTTCAAGGCGGGCAAGCCCACCGATTCGGGGTCGGCGCCGCGGGCGATTGCGACCAGAGGCTCCATCAAGGCCAGTCCCTCGAACGCGTCACGGGCGTACCGGACCGTTCCCTCGAACAGGTCAGCCAGGTCGTCTTCGACATAGGACCTTGTCAACGCCGCACCGCCGAGGATGACGGGCCAACGACCGGCCAACCCGCGCGAATTGAGCTCGAGCAGGTTTTCCTTCATCACCACGGTCGATTTCACGAGCAAGCCGCTCATGCCAATCACGTCGGCGTTGTGTTCCTCGGCCGCCGCGATGATGTCGTTGATGGACTGCTTGATTCCGATGTTCACGACGTCGTAACCGTTATTGGTCAGGATGATATCGACGAGGTTCTTGCCGATGTCATGCACGTCCCCTCGCACGGTCGCGAGCACGATTTTGCCCTTGCCGGCCGCCTCGGATTTTTCCATGTGGGGTTCCAGCAGCGCCACCGCAGTTTTCATGACCTCGGCGGACTGCAGTACGAAGGGCAACTGCATTTCGCCCTTGCCGAATCGTTCGCCCACGACCTGCATGCCGGCCAGCAGGAAATCGTTGATGATGGCCAGAGCGGTATTGCCCTCGGCACGCGCCAGATCGAGGTCGGCTTCGAGGCCCTTGAGTTCGCCATCGATAATGCGGCGGGAAAGGCGCTCGGTAACCGGCAGCGCAGCCAGTTCGGCGGCACGCTGGTCACGGATGGCGGCCATGTCGACACCCGCGAACAGGTTGAGCATTTTCTCCAGTGGGTCATAGGTGACCGCACCGTCGGTGTCGAATTCGCGACGGTCCCACACCAGGTCCAACGCGACCGAGCGCTCTTCGTCGGACAGGCTCGCGAGGGGGCGAATCTTGGCGGCATCGACAATGGCGGAATCCAGCCCGGCATCTACCGCCTCGTGCAGGAACACCGAGTTCAGCACGACACGGGCGGCGGGGTTCAAACCAAACGACACATTGGACACACCCAGCGTGGTGTGAATTCCCGGGTATTTGGCATTGATCGCGCGGATGGCCTCGATCGTTTCGATTCCATCGCGACGGGTCTCTTCTTGCCCGGTCGCGATGGGGAAGGTGAGGCAGTCGACGATGATGTCGCTGACCTTCATACCCCAGTTGTCGACGAGGTCGTCAATCAGACGGGACGCGATTCGCACCTTGCCTTCGGTCGTACGGGCCTGGCCCTCCTCGTCGATGGTCAACGCGATGACGGCGGCGCCGTGTTCCTTGACGAGCGGCATGATGCGGCCGTAACGCGATTCTGGTCCGTCGCCGTCCTCGAAGTTCACCGAATTCACGACGGGGCGACCGCCGATCAATTCCATACCGGCGCGGATGACCTCGGGTTCGGTCGAGTCGATGACGAGAGGCAGGGTCGATGCCGATGCGAAACGCGACACGATCTGTCGAATATCGGCGACACCGTCACGTCCGACATAGTCGACACACACGTCCAACAGGTTGGCGCCATCGCGGATCTGGTTGCGGGCAATATCGACGCAATCGTCCCAGTTCCCGGCCAGCAGGGCCTCGCGGAACGCCTTGGATCCGTTCGAATTCGTGCGCTCGCCGATCGCGAGGTACGACGAGTCCTGTTCGAACGGCACGTGCTGGTACAGGCTGGCGACACCGGGGTCGGATTCGATGGTGCGCTGTTTCACCGCAGTCCCGCCGATTCGGTCGACGACGGCCTTCATGTGTTCGGGGGTGGTGCCGCAGCAACCGCCGACGAGTGCCAGACCGAACTCGGTAACGAACTGTTCGTGCGCTGTCGCCAACTGGTCGGGGGTCAGCGGGTACACGGCGCCGTTGGGGCCCAGTACGGGCAGGCCCGCATTGGGCATGCACATGACGGGGACAGCCGAATACTGCGAAAGGTGACGCAGGTGCTCGCTCATTTCGGCGGGACCTGTGGCACAGTTCAGGCCGATAGCGTCGACACCCAGCGGTTCCAGCGCGGTCAGCGCGGCGCCGATCTCGGACCCCATCAGCATGGTCCCCGTGGTCTCGACCGTCACCTCGACAAAGATGGGCAGTCGGATTCCGGTCTCGTTGATGGCTTGCTTGCACCCGTTGATCGCGGCCTTGGTCTGCAACAGGTCCTGCGAGGTTTCGATCATGAAGGCGTCGGATCCGCCCGCGATCAGGCCTCGGGCCTGTTCGGCAAAAGTCGACTTGAGGTTCTCATAGGTGGTGTGACCCAGGCTGGGAAGTTTTGTTCCCGGACCCATCGACCCCAGCACCCACCGCATCCGGCCGTCCCCGGCCTCGTAGTGTTCGGCCGAGGCGCGGGCAATCGCCGCACCCTCGCGTGCGAGTTCCTCGATCCGGTCTTCGATCCCGTAGTCAGACAGGTTCGACCAGTTCGCACCAAAGGTGTTCGATTCCAGGCAGTCAACGCCGGTATCGAGGTAGGCGTCGTGGATTCCGCGGATGATGTCGGGCCTCGTGACATTGAGGATCTCGTTGCAGCCCTCCAGCTGCCGGTAGTCCTCCATGCTGGGATTCGCGTCCTGCAGCATGGTGCCCATTGCGCCATCCGAGATGACCACGCGCTCGGCCATCGTGGCCAACAGCTGCGCGGCGCGTTCCGTGATCACCGCAGCACTGGTATCGATCGAGGCGGAAACTACGGAGTGTGCGGGGGTGGCGGAAGAGTCAGTCACCCGCCTAGTTTACGCTGACTAGCCGCGGGGCAGCCGCGGAATAAAGCGGCCGGTGCGCTGTGCGTAATCCGGATATTCCGGGAATTTTTGAGTCAGCAGCGATTCCTCAAAGCGCGCCTTGGTGTTCATGAGAACGACGAATGCGACGCCCAGGATGACGTGCCCCATGGTCATGCCTGACAGGGCCAAACCGGCAACGATAACGAACAGTCCGGAATACACGGGGTGTCGCACCGAACGGTATAGGCCCGAGGTCCGCAGGACACCGGACTGGTTGGGAACCGGTGTTGCCGTCGCTGCGCGACCCAGCTGGATCAACGAGGCAACGACCAAAGCGCCACCCAGAGCAAGCAGCACGACAGCCAGCCAACGGCCCGCGGGCGGCAACGCCTCGGTGGGTGCGGCGGGCAAAAACACCAAGGCTCCGAGGATGGTGAATTGGGCGATAACGAAAACCCAGCCGGTGGTGCGGGTCACTGCGGGAACTGAGGACATGTGCCCATTATCCCGCGCACGGTCGATCGCCACACGAGTGAATATGCCGAGAACGACGAAGGGCCCCACCGTGCGGCGGGACCCTTCGTGACGGAGTGTGACCTATTCGGCCGAATCCATTCCCGAAACCTCGGCGATGACGCGGTCGCCGGGGCGAACCATGGCCATGTCGACGTCGATTTCGGCGCGGCTGAGCAGGTCCGACATACGGCGCTGACGAGCCTTGGTGATCAGGGTGACCACCTTGCCTTCCTTGCCCGCACGACCGGTACGGCCAGCACGGTGCAGGTAGGTCTTGTACTCGTCGGGAGCGTCGGCCTGTACCACCAGGTCGATGTCGTCGACGTGGATTCCACGTGCGGCGACGTCGGTGGCGACGAGCACGTTGACGCGACCGCTGGTCAGCAGCTGCAGGTTGCGGGTACGACGCGACTGGTTCAGGTCACCGTGCAGGCTGGTGGCGCGGATTCCCGCGTCATCGATTTCGTCGGCGAGCTGCTCGGCAAACGCACGGGTGCGGGTAAAGATCAGAGTCTTGCCGTCACGGTCGACGAGTTCCTGAATAATGCCGATCTTGTCGCGCTGGTCGACTACGAATACGCGGTGGTCGATGGTCGAGCTGGCCTGGTCTTCGCCGGTGACCTCGTGAACGCTGGGTTCGGTGAGGAACTCGTCGACGATCGCGGCGACGCCCTTGTCCAGGGTCGCGCTGAACAGCAGACGCTGTCCTTCGGGGTCGGTGGCACGCAGGATGCGCTGTACGGGCTCGAGGAATCCGAGGTCGCACATGTGGTCAGCCTCGTCGAGGACGGTGATCTGGATTGCAGTCAGGTCGATGTGACCCTGGTTTGCGAGGTCTTCCAAACGGCCGGGGGTGGCAATGAGGATGTCGACTCCGCGGCGCAGGCTCATGACCTGTGACTGCTGGGGCATTCCACCGACGATGGTTGCGGTGAACAGGCCAACCGAGCGTGCGATGGGCTGCACGGTGCGGTCGATCTGCATGGCCAGTTCGCGGGTGGGGGCGAGGATCAGTGCGCGAGCGCCGCGACCCTGCTTGCGGCCACGACCGCCGTTGTTTTCCATGAGGCGTTCCACCAGGGGTGCACCGAATGCAATGGTCTTTCCCGAGCCGGTCTTACCGCGACCCAGTACGTCCTTGCCTTCCAGCACGACGGGGATGGTGGCGGCCTGGATGGGGAACGGCGATGCCGCACCCATGTGCTCGAGCTGACGGCAGATGTTGTCGCCGAGGCCCAGTTCGCTGAACGACAGACCTACGGTCTCGTCTGCGGTGACAGCCTTGGCTTCGAGGCGTTCCAGAACGACGTCTTCGACGGGAGTGAAGCGTGCACCGTCGTTCTTCGAGGGGTAGAAGTCGGAATCGCGACGAGGGCGGTCTTCGCTGCGGTCGTAACCACCGCGGCCTCCCTGTACGGGTCCACCGAAACGGGGACGGTCTTCACGCGTGAAACGGTCGCGCGATGCGCCACCGAAACGGTTGCCCTGTGCGGGACGGTCGCCACGGTCGTAACGGGGACGGTCACCACGGTCTTCACGAGGCGCAAAGCCACGGTCTTCGCGGGGAGCATAACCGCGGTCACCACGGTCGCCACGAGCGTCACGGTCATAACGGGGACGGTCACCACGGTCTTCACGAGGCGCAAAGCCACGGTCTTCGCGAGGCGCGAAACCGCGGTCGTTGCGAGCATCGCGGTCGTAACGGGGACGGTCACCACGGTCTTCACGAGGCGCAAAGCCACGGTCCGAACGGGGTGCATAACCGCGGTCACCACGGTCGCCACGA
>JACCEA010206755.1_pt1 | contig 27323 bp, 12 predicted proteins | sample 7449851 | NCBI WGS metagenome assembly JACCEA01 (sample SAMN15323453, study PRJNA562643) | freshwater metagenome | isolation source: river surface water | place: USA:Blue River Watershed | collected 2017-08-18
CTGTTCAAGCTAAAATCGTAGCACACGTTCGTGGCGAGAAGGTTTTGGTATTCAAAAAGAAACGTAGAAAGTCTTACCAAAAAATGAATGGACACCGTCAAGATTTGACGCAAGTGTTAATCGAAGGTATCTCAGTTAAATAATTGAACATTAGCGTTTTATACGCATAAAATAAAAAAACATGGCACATAAGAAAGGCGCCGGATCGTCGAAAAACGGGCGCGAGTCACATAGTAAACGCTTAGGCGTTAAGTTATTTGGAGGCCAAGCAGTTATCGCGGGGAACATCATCGTTCGTCAACGTGGAACAGCGCACAACCCAGGTGAAAATGTTGGTCTTGGAAAGGATCATACATTATTTGCTTTAGCGGATGGTGTAGTAGCATTCAAAAAAGGATTTAAAGGTCGTTCATTTGTGCACGTATTGCCAGCAGTGGCAACGGCAGCACCAGCGGCGCCTGTAGCGAAGAAAGCTCCAGCGAAAAAAGCAGCTCCAGCGGTGGAGGCGGCTCCAGTCGCAGAGGTTGCGGTAGAAGCAGCTCCAAAAGCGAAAAAAGCTCCAGCAAAGAAAAAAGAAGCTGCAGCTGAATAATCAACTGTAGATTTATGAGAAAACCTGATACGAAAGTGTCAGGTTTTTTTTATTTTGCGAAACCTTATGGGCCGTTCGGCTGTTTAGGGACTATAACTCCACTTTATGCTTACCTCAACAGTTACCATTTATACAGAATCTACGCCCAATCCACATTCGATGAAATTCGTTTTCAATGTGGAATTATTGCCTGAGGGCATGTCGTTTGACTATACCCAACCGGCAGATGGCTTGACCAAAGAGAAAAATTCCCCTTTAGCAGTCGCTTTATTTGGCTTTGAATTTGTGCGCCGGGTCTTCATTACAAACAATTTTATCACATTGACCAAAACGGAAAATGCCGCTTGGGAAGATGAATTGTTCGGGATTAAGCAATATCTAAAGAAATATTTTGCCGAGAAGCAACCTGTTTTCTCGTTGCCGGCTTCGGAATTTGCTGCTGAAGGAGAATCTTCGGATTCTGAGATTATCACCCAAATCAAGCAAGTTTTAGAAGAATATGTGAAACCTGCTGTCGAGTCGGACGGCGGTGCAATTACCTTCCATTCATTCGATGAATCAACGGGCCAGATGAAGGTTTTATTGCAAGGTTCCTGTTCAGGATGTCCTTCGTCTCAAATGACGCTTAAAGCGGGGATTGAGACGCTTATGACCCGAATGGTCCCTGCGGTAAAAGAAGTGGTTGCAGAAGGCGTTTAAATAAGTTTATTGGACAACATTGATTTGATTGTTGCGTTGTAGACGCTGCCGGGGTCGCAGACCCCGGCAGCGTCACCTTTTCACTTCCACTTCCCAGAAAAACCTTTCTGCTTAACAAACTGATAATTTTCCGCCATTGGAATACCTAATGGGCAATTTTATCCCTACGCTTATCACTTTGTTGATAAACCGCCTAATCACTTTGTCTGTTAATTTGATTTTATAAAAACGAGAGAATCTCGTCCAAGTGTTCAATCTCACGAAAGTTTATATGCTCCACAGGATGGCTTACCATTTCGTGTGCCCAGGTCGTATGAAATGGAATGTGAACCCCATGTCCGCCTAGCTCTAATACCGGTAAAATGTCAGATTTTAACGAGTTGCCAATCATCATAAATTGCGCAGGAGCTATATCTAAATGACGTATTAATTTCTCGTAATCTGCCGACTTCTTGTCCGACATAATCTCGATGTGGTGGAAGTATTTTGCGAGTCCAGATTTCTTTAATTTGCGTTCTTGATCTAGCAAATCACCCTTCGTAGCGACAACGAGGCGGTATTTTGAAGAAAGAGCTTCTAAGACTGTTTCCACATGTGGAAGTATTTCAATCGGTCTATCGAGTAGCTCTTTGCCGATTTCTAGGATTTGATGGGTCCCTTCGGCCGATAGATGACCACCCGTAATTCGAATAGCTGTCTCGATCATGGATAACATAAAACCTTTTACTCCATAGCCATAGAGTGCCAGATTATCCATCTCAGTTTTGAATAATTCTTGTTGGGTTTGATGTAGTGGCAAGTGTGCTTCAAACAGCGCTGCAAAAGCCTCTTCGCTCTCGCGAAAATAAGGTTCATTCACCCAAAGTGTGTCATCTGCGTCAAATGCGATTACCAACATATTGATATACTTTTTTCGAATATAAAGCGTTCGGGGAGTAACGCTGCCGGGGTCTTCAGACCCCGGCAGCGTTTACCGCCAACCTAAAACGATTTCGCAATCGTAATGAAATCCGCCGCGATCAACGAAGCGCCTCCGATCAATCCACCATCCACATCCGGACCCGCGAAAATCTCTTGTGCGTTCTTCGCATTGCAAGATCCACCATATAAAATCGAACAATTATCCGCAACTGCCGCACCATATTTGGCAGCAATGTGTACACGTAAATGTGCGTGCATTTCTTGCGCTTGACCAGCCGATGCCGTTAAGCCCGTTCCAATCGCCCAAATAGGCTCATATGCAATCACCACTTTGCCAAACTCCTCTGCCGACAAATGAAATAAACTTGCCGTTAATTGATCCGCAACATAAGCTAAAAACTCACCGCCTTCACGCAATTCCAAACTCTCACCACAACAGAAAATAGGTGTGATTCCGTTCGCTAATGCCGCATCTACTTTGGCAGCTAATTGCTCATTCGACTCCGCGAAATATTCACGACGCTCCGAGTGACCAATCAATACATAAGGAATGGCAGCTGATGCCAATTGCACCGCCGATATTTCCCCTGTATACGCTCCTGATGCTTTTTCGTGGCAGTTTTGTGCCGCAACAGCTAAATTTGCAATGCCCTCAACAACTTGAGATACACCTGTCAAATACAAAGCTGGCGTCGCCATAATCACTTGTACGTCCGCCGGTACGTCCGACTTCACTAATTGTGCTACTTCAGTAGCCAACACGAATGCCTCAGCAGCCGTCTTATTCATTTTCCAGTTTCCAGCAACAATTTTTTTTCTCATACGTTCATCTAATTAAGCTCCAAAAATACAATTCCTTTCCCGCTTACGAAAATCCAAGCAAAAAAATCCCAAAGATTCCGTATTTTCACAATCCATTACCTCATTTTACACATGATCAAACGCATTCTCCTTGCCTTGTTATTTCTCTCCACAGGTAAATTCGCATACAGCCAAACCGACCTTTTCCCCCATACCAAATCCAAATGGGTAGATTCGGTCATGAAGAGCTTGTCGGTCGACCAAAAAATTGGCCAAGTCTTGATGCCGCGTGGGAATTCAAACCCCACATACGACACGGCCCGACTATACGACATCGTTCGAAATTACCACGTTGGCGGATTCGTGCTGTTTGCCGGTTACCCGACGAATCAAGCAAGGTTAGTCAACAAACTACAAGCCATGTCCAAAGTTCCGATGTTCATCGGCATGGACCTTGAATGGGGCTTGAACATGCGCCTCGATTCAACCGTAAGATATCCCTACCAAATGACGCTCGGCGCGATACAAGGCAACGACGCGCTCATCGAGAAAATGGGCTTCCAAATCGCTCAGCAATGCAAGCGCATGGGGGTGCATATCAATTACGCACCGGTGGTCGACGTGAATAACAATCCCAATAATCCAGTCATCAACTTCCGCTCTTTTGGGGAAAATCGAGAAGCGGTGACGGACAAGTCTTTGGCCTACATGCGCGGCCTTCAAAAGGGAGGGATCATCACCTCAGCCAAACATTTTCCAGGCCATGGTGATACGGGTACAGACTCGCATTATGACATTCCCGTGCTGACGCATAGCCGTAGTCGACTGGATTCTTTGGAGCTTTTTCCCTACCGGGAATTAATTAAAAAAGGCCTTCAGGGGGTCATGGTAGGCCATTTGAGCATACCGGCTTTGGACTCTACGGCGATGCTGGCCTCTACGATGTCAAGACCGATCGTGACAGGACTATTGCGCGATACATTGAAATTTGAAGGCCTGGTATTTACGGATGCCATGGACATGAAAGGGGCAACTAAAATGTTCCCAGAAGGTCAGGCGAATGTCAAAGCATTCCTGGCTGGCAATGATATTTTGGAAACATTTGTCGATGTACCTGCCGCATTTAATGCCATCAAAAAAGCCTTAACGGAAGGAGAAATCACAGAAGCGGAACTTGATAAGCGCGTTCGTCGGATTCTAAATGCCAAAGCTTGGGCGGGATTAGATCGCTACCAGCCTATTGAAATGAAAAACCTCATCGAGGAGCTGAATCCTTTGCAGGCCGATTTACTCAAACGCACGCTCGCAGAGAAATCGGCGACGGTATTAAAAAACCCCTTCGATTTAATTCCGTTGCGTCGTTTAGACACCTTGAAAATTGCCACGTTGGCGATTGGAAAGGCAAATTATGGGGGTGTTTTCCCGACGGAATTCCAGAAATTAGCTCAAAATTATGTCGAGATGGAGCATTTCTATTTGGATGAATTAAGCGCCGATTCGAGTATTGTTAACGTAGAAAATGCCTTGAAAAACTACAATGTCGTGCTGATGGGCTTGCATGGGATTTCTTACCGACCAGCTAATAATTATGCGATAAAACCTCAGATTCAAGCTTTGGTAAAGCGCTTCGCTACACCGAAAACCATTTTGTCGTATTTCGCGAATCCGTTTACGCTGAAGTCTTTTGAGAATCTGAAGAATTTGGGCGCTTTGGTTGTGACCTACCAAGACGGGGTGGCCCAACAAGAAGCGGCGGCTTCATTGATATTTGGGGGTATTGCTGCGGAAGGGAAGATGCCTGTAAGTGCCTCGGCTGATTATCCTGCCGGGATGGGGATTTTAACGCCGAGTTTAGGTCGTTTGCAATACAATGTGTTGCCGGAGGCAGTTGGTATTTCGGGCGCTTATTTAAATAAGCAGGTGGATTCTTTGGCACAAAAAGCCATCGATATCAAGGGTGCTCCCGGTGTTGTGGTATTGATTGCCAAAGAAGGCAAGGTGATTTACCACAAAGCTTTTGGTTCCCAAACCTACGAATCAAAGGAGCCGCTGAAAAAGTCGGATATCTTCGATTTGGCATCGATTACGAAAATCTCTACCTCCGTGCCAGCCTTAATGAAGTGGCAGGATCAAGGAAAATTCTCATTGGAAACCACCATGGGGGAACTGATTCCTGAATTTGCGCAAAGTAACAAGAAGGACTTGAAATACTTGGATGTCTTGACTCACCAAGCCAAATTACGCGCATGGATTCCTTTTTGGCAAGATTACATCGATAGCACCGACATGATTGTGCACAGTAAAAAATTCAATCAGCGCTATGCCAAAAACGATTTGCAATACTCCTTCATGGAGAAATATTTAACCAAAAATGCAGGGGAAGAACGCATCAAAAAAATCATTCGTACGCAGAAAAATCTCTGGGATTCCTGTGTCGATATTAAATCCGAAGTGACGCGCTGGAAACCAAGAACGCTTTCTTATGCGTCCTCGGAGGAATATCCGATTCAGGTTGCACCGAACCTCTGGGCGCATCGCAGCATTAGTGCACAGCTAACGGATGCGATTAAAAATTCCGCACTTCGGGAGAAAAAGGAATATGTGTATTCGGATTTGTCTTACTATTTATTGCCCCAAATCGCACCTCGCATTACGGGTAAAACATGGACGAATTACTTATCCGAAACGTTCTATAAACCGCTGGGTGCAAGCACCTTGGTGTATCAGGCAGAGAAGTATTTTCCGCTGGCACGCATTGTACCTACCGAATATGATTCTTTGTTCCGCAAGACCTTAATTCATGGCAAAGTGCATGACGAAGGTGCGGCATTATTGGATGGAATCAGCGGACATGCAGGCTTGTTTGGGAATGCGAATGACCTTGCGAAATTAATGCAAATGTATTTGCAAAATGGCTACTATGGTGGCCAACAATTTTTAGAAGAAAAGACAGTTAAACAATGGACTGCTTATCCGCTTTCTGTGGAAGAAAATTCCCGTCGGGGCGTCGGTTTCGATAAGCCTGATCGCAAGAAGCCCGGTATTTCGGCTGCGGCATCTGCGAGTGGTGCAAGCTTTGGGCATTCGGGTTTTACGGGTACGTATACTTGGGTGGATCCGACGCAGGATTTAGTCTATGTATTCTTGTCAAATCGCGTATATCCAACACGCAACAATAGTAAAATATCGGATGCTAATATTCGCACGGGCATTAATGAAGTAATCTATCAAGCGATTAAAAAAGGAAATTAATGCGCATTCTCATCACCGGCGGAACGGGTTTTATTGGGCAAGAACTACAGGCATATTTGCATGCGCTGGGTCACCAAACGCGTATTTTATCTCGTCAGGGTGGTTGGGATATTGACAAAGGTTTTCTGGCAGTAGATGCCTTGGATAACATCGATGCGATTGTGCATTTAGCGGGTGCTGGGATTGCGGATAAACGCTGGTCGGCGGCACGAAAAAAGGAATTAATTCATTCGCGTGTGGCCTCAACGAAGCTTTTGGAAGACGCCTTAAAAACCCGAAAGCACCAAGTTCATACCTTTGTTTCAGCTTCAGCGATAGGTTATTATGGGGCAGATTCTGGGGATGTACTTTGTACGGAGAATTCCGCTCCTGGCCAGGATTTTTTAAGTGCTTGTACGGTCGCTTGGGAACAAGCCGTCGATGCAATTCAAGGACCTCGTGTTGTCAAATTACGAATAGGATTAGTGTTAGGAGCAAATGGGGGAATTTTCCCGGTTTTAGCCCGACCGATTCGTTGGTTTGCGGGAGTAATATTAGGTCGGGGAACCCAAGGCCAATCTTGGATTCATGTGCAGGATTTGGTGAAGATGTTTGCATGTGCCTTGACGGATGAGCACGCACATGGGGTTTATAATGCGGTGGCACCACATCCCGTGACCCATGCGGAGATGACGAAGCAGATTGCGGCGGCGTATCATCGACCAGTTTGGTGGCCTAAGGTTCCGGCCTGGGCCTTGCGTTTGGTGCTTGGAGAAATGGCTGTTTTGGTGACCGGCGGCAATTTTGTTTCCTCGGAGAAAATACAAAAAGACTTACATTTTACGTTTACTTATACACGCCTTGCGGAGGCTTTAAAACAAATCATTCATGTCTAAAACGATACTCGTTTATTGCGGCTCTTCGAAGGGGCACAATCCTATTTATGAAGCAGAAGCCAAAGCTTTGATGCAAGCTTTCAAAAAGTATGATTGCAAATTGATTTTTGGCGCAGGAAGCGTGGGCATCATGGGTGTTTTGGCGGATGAATATTTGCGTTTGGGAGGTCATGTGATTGGGGTAATTCCTTCGTTTATGGAACCCTGGGAAGTGAAACACAAAGGCATTCAGGAATGTTACGTGACGGAAACGATGCACAGTCGGAAGCAGAAAATGGCTGAATTAGCCGATGGAGTGATTGCCTTGCCGGGTGGTTTCGGAACGCTCGATGAGTTGTTTGAAATGTTGACGTGGAAGCAATTGGATTTACATCAAATGCCCATTTCTATTCTAAATACGAATGGCTATTACGATCATTTGATGGCGCAGTTACAACACATGGTCGACGAAGGATTTTTGAAATCCCCTAATCTAGAAGCCTTACAGGTAGAGTCAAATCCGGCGGTTTTGGTCGATTACATCATGGGCTATGAGCCAGAGAAAATGGAGAAAAAATGGATTTATCGCGGATAATTTGCGTGATTTTATTGGTGTCTAACCTGGGTTTTGGGCAAAAAAAGCCTGAGAATTTGGGTTCGGCCGTGAATAGCGAATTTGCGGAATTGAATCCGGTGATGGCGCCGGATGGAAAGACCCTGTATTTTGGTCGGAAGAATCATCCCTCTAATCGTTTTGGAACGCAGGGTTCAGAGACTGTTTCGGGTTCTCAAGATATTTGGTACAGTGAACGCGTGGGGGATGTTTGGAGTACGGCTAGACGAATGCCCGATGTATTAAATCGTGATCAATACAATACGATTTTATCGATTTCCCCGGATGGCCAAACCATATTATTGAAGGGTGCTTACATCAACGGGGTCTATGAATCGCGTGGTTTCTCGCTAGCTAAAAAGCAAGTAGGAGGCTGGTCGATACCGGAGAAAATCAACATTCCGGGCTATGAAAAGTTGAGCCGTGGAAAGAATGAATATGCCTATTTGTCCATGGATGGAAAGGCCTTGTTATTAGCGTTTGCGGAGAAAAAGAACAGCGATCGCGATGATATTTATGTCAGCTTGTTGGGCGATTCAGGCTGGTCGAGGCCGGATAATTTGGGCGATGGCATCAATACGGAATTTTCGGAAACCACGCCATTTTTGGCGGCGGACGGTCGGACGATGTATTTTTCGTCGGACAGACCAGGTGGCCAGGGTTCGCAGGACATTTACATGACGAAGCGTTTGGGAAATGGATGGACGTCTTGGCGTAAGCCCGTGAACATTGGACCGCCGGTGAATACGCCTGCTTACGATGCGTATTATACGTTGGCTGCCAAAGGAGATTTTGCCTATTTTTTATCTAGTTCCGAAACGGGCAAAAAGGATATTTATCGGTTGGCCATCGAGCCCGAGTCAGATGTTCCTGAGCTTGCGGTGGATAAGCCTATGATTCAACAAGATGTGAAATCGAGTCCGCGGATTGCCTCATCGGAAAATTCTGAAGCGGTGGTGTTGCTATCGGGTAAGGTCAATGATGCTTCGGGTAAGGTTCCTGTGGGGGCTTCCGTGAGTTATGAGGATTTGAAGACGGGTAAGATTATTGGACAGGCGACGCCGGATCCCAGTTCGGGGGAATATAAATTGGTCTTGCCCTATGGCATAAACTATGGAATCACGGCGAAGGCGAATGGCTTTTTGCCAAGTTCGTTGCATTTGGATTTAAGCCAAATGCGGGGACGTTATTTGGAATTGGATGGGCGGGACCTCGCCATGGCGCCTATTGCTAAGGGTAGTACGGTGACAGTGAACAACTTGTTTTTTGAGTTGAATAAGGCAACCTTGACGCCGGAGTCTGAGCCGGAATTACGTCGCATGGTTCAGGTGATGTTGGATAATGTTGCCTTGCGAATCGAGATTAGTGGACATACGGATAATACGGGTACTGACTTTATCAATGACGCTTTGTCGCAAGCGCGTGCAGATGCGGTGAAGATTTATTTGTTGAATGCGGGCATTCCGTCAGGCCGAATTCAGTCGAAAGGCTATGGGTCGAAGAAACCTAAGGTATCAAATGATACGGAAGAGGGAAGAGCGCAAAACCGGCGGGTGGAGTTTTCGATATTGTAGTCGCTAGTCGTCAGTCACTAGTCGTCAGTGGTCAGTCCGAAGTCCGGAGGGAAATATGTCTGAAGGGTTTTCTTTATAGCCCCAGACTTTAGTCTGGGGATCTAGTCGTCAGTGGTCAGTCCGAAGTCCGGAGGGAAATATGTCCGAAGGGTTCTCTTTATAGCCCCAGACTTCAGTCTGGGGATCCCTAGGCTAAAGCCTAGGGTTATAGTTTTTAGTCGCTAGTCGTCAGTCCGAGGGAGATTATACAATAGTTTAGTCACTAGTCATTATCGCTAGTCGTCAGTCCGAAGTGATTAGGGGAAGAAGTTGGGAAGAGAAACCTCTTAACTCTTAGCTCTTAACTCTTAACTCTTAACTCATTTTCACTTCCTTTCCAGGTATTCCCCTGGCGAACAGCCCAATTCGGATTGAAACGCAGAATAGAAGCTTGATCTTGAACTGAATCCAGCCATTTGGCCTATGCCTTCAATGCTGAGGTGCTCAAATTCGGACGAATTCATGAGTTCTTGGGCATATTGAATGCGCAACATGGTTTTTAATTTGGGAAAACTCTGTTTGAAAAGAACCCGCAAACAATACGAAATGTGGTGCTGAGGGACTTTCAGTGCCGCCGCCATGTCGCTTATCGAAAAATCTGGGTTTAAATAGGGTTTCTCGTCGGCTAAATAGGCATTGATTTGGTCGCGCAATTCAATAAAGGGGTTCTCTTCTTCCTCTTCCTCCTCCTTAACTTCAACAGGATTTTTCGAATTCGCGATAGCTGGTGTTTTAGTTTTGCGCAGCTCTGGGATGTCCTGATAAACCGGAAATCCGTACAGAATTTGAGGGAAAATTAATAAGCTTACCGACAACAGTAGAAACATGATACCACCCAAGTTATGCACCAAATCGAGTGCACCATACGTTTCTTTGGGGGTTTTTTGAATGAAGTCCACCGTGATCAAAGCGAATGCGACTAACAAAATGATGAGGGTAATGAAAAACATGTTTAACCAGCGGTAGGTCAATAAATACTGCTGGGTTGGGATGGATTTTTTGACGTCGGGACGGTATTTCCAAACACGGTAATAACTTATCAAGGTATAGGTCATCAGCGATGTCACCCGCATGATGTAGTTGGCCGATATTGGAAAAATGAAATTTACGCCGACAACTTTTAGTTGGTCCATGTCATCCAAAATTCGCTGCACCAAATTCATTTTGACTGAAAACGGAGTAAAATAATAGGGGATATTTCCGATAAAAACGATGATTGCCGGGATGAAATGCAGAAAGTCGAGCGGCTTAAGGATGTAGGTATCGCGAATAATTCCTCGAACATAAAAATACAATAGGGGGCCAGCCAAAAGCATAAAGGGTGAGAAATGCCCGTAAAAAATGGCTAACCAAAAAGCAGAATCACCAAAAACGGAGAAATAATGCGTCAAGCTGTATAGCGAAATGATGAATAAAAAGACACCCAAATAAATGGTGTTTTTATTTTCCTTCCAGTTAAACAAAATGAGAATAACCGATATAAATAAGCTTAAAAGGGCATTAAATAAGAACATGTACGGCTTTTATAAGGTATTTTTAGAACAACGCAAAGTTATCAGAATTGTCGGTATTAATTGATTTAGCTGTCCGAATTTTTAAAACTAGGACATGTACTCAGGCTAAAAATAGGTATTTGAAATGCAAAAAAATGACCTTTGTATGGGAATAATCCAATGTTCTATTATTTACACATGACACTTCGATTTACGCGTCTGCTCGTCCTATTATTTGTATTAGGCTCTCTTTATCAACAAACTTTTGCTCAAACGGTTAACTACATCATCAATCCAACGACGGATGGCGGTTTCGAGGGAACACATGGTTGGACTTTCTTGAATGGTATCCAGGCCAATCAATGGCAGGTAGGTTCTGCGGTTAAATCCGCAGGCTCAAGCGGGGCCTATGTATCTAATAACGCGAACACGCAAGCCTTAACAAGTCCGCAAGCGGGAAGTTCTATTGTGTACATGTACAAGGACATCGTTGTTCCTTCGAATGCTACTTCGATCCAATTATCATTTAAGTGGAAAAACCCAGATGGATCATCATTTCCTCCGCGTGTATTGTTTATGCCTGCATCGGATTTACAATACTTGCCTACTGGGGCAGATTTTTACCGATCAAACACAACTGCTTTTACTACCTTTCTACAGAATCAAAGTGCCTGGCAGTCCTACACGAATAGTAACCCGTTGCAAAACGATCGAAATTCAACCTATTTAACCTACGGTGGATATAATTTAAAACCAGGTTCTACGTACCGCGTCGTTTTTGAGTGGGCTGCTTTAAACCAAAATTATTACATTCAAAATCCACCTATCTGTACGCTTCCCACAGCGGTCACAGCAACTCCAACGGGAAGTAATGTGGTATTTGACGCCAATAATAATCAGCTCGTACAGCCGAATACAACCTATACCTACCACATGACTTTTACAGGTACGGCGGCAAACTACCTGATTAATTGGCGCATCAATAGCCAATATGCGACAATTGTTTCTGGCCAAGGGACCCAAGACTTAACGATATTAACCAATTCAAGTCTACCATCTTCCACATTTAGTTTGGGAGGGTATAGTGTCTATTGTCCCACGCCAACGTACACGTTTGGGGGCTATAATGGCGGTAATTTAGCGATTGATGAGGTGGCCGTTAGCTATGTAGCCCCTCCTCTGATTTCGTCGATTTCTGCGACAAACGGGTCTGTAGGAAGTTCGGTGACCTTAAATGGCCAGTTTTTTGGTGATGATGCCGCACATAATATTGTGTACCTCGGCGGTTCAAAATGTACGATTACGGCTGCTACTTCGACGTCCATCACCGTTACAATTCCTTCTCGAGCCAAGTTTGATCATTTTTCTGTTGTCAATACGGCGACCAATTTGTCGGCCTATTCTCAGATGAAGTTTTTGCCTGTCAATACAATCATATCAGGTGCTAAGTATTCGGCTTTAACGAATACCTCGTTTTTATCACCGATTACCTTCACGGTTCCACTCGCAGGAAATCCTTCGCAGCGGTTTTCAATTGTTGACATCGATCAAGATGGAAAGCCCGATATCGCCTCCTATTCAAGTGCCGGAGTGCCACAAGTGCTACGAAATACGGCTACATCAGGCCTTGTTAATTCAAGCACTTTCGCGGCAGTTTCAGCGGTAACTGGCGTAACAGAGACCTATTTCCCCAATGCCTCGAAGTCTGTCATGGCGGCGGATTTGAATAACGATGGTAAAATTGACTTAGCCACCAGCAATGGTCTTTCGGCGACGGGAGCCTTTGCCAATATGAACTCGAGCACGAGTGGGTCGATTACGCTGGATTCCTATCGGAGCATCAAAGCAAGCAATGGCGATTATTTTGTGGACGCAGCGATGATTCCATTGGATATGAACAACGATGGAAAATTGGATATATTTGGTCTAAATGGGCAATCTATTTATGATTCGAGCATCGGATTCTCGTATCAATCCGGGTATTACTTAACGCAAAATACGTCAACCGGAAATACCTTTACATCGGTAACAGGTAAATCATCCAATGCCATTTCTTGCAAGTCTTGTACGGACTATTTATTGGTTGGGCCCATGTATACGGCAGATCGGGCCGATCTCAATGGTGACGGAAAAATTGATATCGTTGTTGGAGGTAGCTCAATTAATATCCTCAATAACATAACCAATCCGGGTTCTTTAACCCTTGATAACATTAAATTTAACAACACATTTCTCCGGCCTAACGGCAGCGATGGGACGATCAATTCCGTTAAAATTGTTGATTTTGATGGGGATGGAAGACTGGATATCGTTTATACCAATAGCGCCAAAAAGCAGGTTTCTGTCTTAAGAAATACCTATTCTGCAACGGGAACATTATCGTTCGCCGATCCGATTAATTTCGCAACGCCCGACTTAGTCAATACACATATGTTGGCGATTAGCGACATGAACGGCGACAACAAGCCCGATATCGTCGTTTCTGACTATTCAACGACATCGGGTTTTTCAACCAAGATTGCTTATTTCGAAAATTCGTCATCGGTCGGGACGATAAACTTTTATTCCGAGGTACTCCTTGCTACGACAGCTAACAGAGTCTATCATCAATTGGAGGTGATGGATGTGGATGGGGACAACAAAAGTGACATTATAGCCAGTCAAACGGGAGGAAATATTGATGTCTACCGCAATATGACGAATGAGGCCGGGGCTATTTACAATGATCAAACCATTTGTAGCGGAGCAACACCCGCAGCCTTTACATCACTAGCTGCGGCAAGTTATACCGGTGGGACGCTTACCTATAAATGGCAAAAATCAACCGATGGAATTAATTTTACCGATATTCCAAGTGCAACGGCATTAACGTATACTTCACCATCTCTAACGCAAACGACCTGGTTCCGTCGTGGAGTAACTAATCCTGGGGATGCGAATAATTATTACTTCACCGCCCCTCGTTTAGTTACCGTTTTGAGCTTACCTACCGTTGATGCGGTCGTTACAGGCGAACGTTGTGGGACCGGTTCAGTTACTTTGTCGGCAACCGCTTCTGCTGGCGCTTCGATCAATTGGTATAATGCTTCTACCGGTGGAACACTTTTGTCTGGGAATTCAACATTTGTTACGCCAAGTATTAGTAGTACAACAAATTACTATGCTGAGGCGATAGGAGCACTTAGCTGTAAATCAGCTTCTCGAACCTTAGTTAGTGCAACTGTTTTAACTGCGGTTCCGGCTACACCTACGCTTGCAAGTACAGCAACGAATTTAACGCGTTGTGATGCAGGTTCTGTCACCATTTCAGTAAATGCGCTCAACGGGATTACATATAATTGGTATGCTAGCAGTACAGGAGGAACATCATTAGGAACAGGGAGTACATTTGTAACACCGGTTGTTTCTGCGAATACAAGTTTCTATGTTTCGGCTACGAGCTGTTTTGGCACAAGCCTCTCTCGTAAAGAAGCGGTTATCACCGTATTAAATACACCGTCAGTTACCTCGGTTACAGGTTCGACAGTTTGTCAATATTCAACAGCGACATTTAGCGCTGTTCCTTCCAATGGAGGAAATAATATTCGTTGGTACGATGCAGCAACGAATGGATCCTTAATTACAGCAAGCTTATCAACGTCTCTTTCTTTATCAGCTAACACCACCCGGTATGCCGCGGCATTCGCAACAGCCAATACAGTTTATTGTGAGAGCCCAAGAACAGCAGTGACGAGTACGATCATTACCTTACCTACCATTACGAGTTCAACGGGAGCATCTATCTGTAAACCAGGAACGGCGACGATAAGTGCAGCTTCGTCAACAGGTACAATTATTTGGCAAAACCTAGGAGGTGCTACCTTGGGTACAGGCAATACATTTGTAACGCCAGTTTTAGGAAACATGCCTCGTTCAAGCAATCCGATGCCGACCAATTATTATGCGGTGGCGGTAAGCGCAGCGGGTTGTTACAGTAACCCTAGAACGACAGTTGCCGTCACATATACCGGGGCATCCATTCAAAATACGATTTCAAATTATAGTTTTGTCACCAATTCATTAAGCCAAAAAATTGTGGCGGGAGGATTGAGTGGTCAGACATCTTACGTATGGCAACGAAGTACAGATGGAGGATTGACCTATTCTGATGTTACGGCTAACATGGACGGGATTACCTACACGGGATTTTCAGGTACCACGGGAACCTCGTCGACGCTGACACTGTCAACAGTTAAAAAAGAATTTAATGGTTTTATGTACCGTATTGCATTAACAGCGGCTGCGGGTTGTACCTCTTATAGCAATGGATCGATTATTAATGTGGCGGATGTATTTGGTAACTGTGTAAATTCCTATAATGCCAATAATTATTTAAGTTATACAGGAATTACCTATATGAACCCCGGATCCGGCTCCTACAATGTACCCGGGGAACAGGGTACTTATGACTACAATATGAACTGGGTTTACTTGGACGATACTTATTCGTTTGATTATACCAGTGCAAATTATTTAACCGATCAAGGGCAGTATGGTGGCTATAATACCAAATCAGGTTTAGTTGTCAATCAAGTTGACCTGGATTTTGGATCCGTATATCGGATAAATGCGATGATCATTGGGGGTATTGGAGGATATACTCCAGATCCTAACTCGCCATATGCAAGTAACTGGGGTTATTTCGATTTATATGATTGGAACGGTGGTAGTATTGAATACAGTCCTGACAATGTTAGTTGGTACACTCTTTTTAATAATTTGGGTAGTACTGAATATGGGGCAAATAATGGAAACTTTCAAGAGCGCACGTTTTCGGAAGTGGAGGCCCGCTATATTCGCGCAACGAAATGGGGCGGCGGAGCTGGCTTAAGTCATTTAGAGTTTAAAGGATATGGATTAGATGTGGTTCCGTCGATAAAAACCGCACCATCCAACGTGACAACGAGTGAAGGGGGATCCGTAAATGTTTCTGTAAAGGCAGTCTCACCGAGGTCTCCAATATCCTATACGAATTGGAGCGGCCCCGGTGGTGGAATTGGGGGTTATGGTGATTTCGATTTAGAGCTAACTTCCATTACAAATTCTTATGCCGGAACCTATACCTATACCGCTACGGCAGATAATGGATGTGAAGTCTCCACTAGCTTCAACCTGAATGTCGTTGCTCCTTTTTATTCCTCTGCAACAGGTGCGGCGGGGGCCTTACAAACCTTGGGCAATTGGGGTTCTAATGCGAATGGTGTTGGGCCAGCCGCCCCTACAAATTTTACGTCTGTATTTTTATTAGCGAACGGTGCTGGAGGATCTTATACATTTGGCTCGGATTGGTCGGTGCCCGGCAATCTTCGCTTAAACGGGAAGGTACTTACCCTGGGTGCGAGAACGTATACGGGAGGGGTTGTTTCTGATGGAGGAGCCAATTTAAGTGCTTCGGGCGTTCTCTCATATGTCAATACGAACAGCACAGGGATGTTGAAATTGCCCGTTGGTAATTTCGAGACGACATTCCCGATCGGGGTTGGAGGAGCTTACGCCCCTGTGACGATGGTGAACAATGCTTCGGCATCAGAGATCTATGCTGCACGCGTGGCGACCGGAGTTTTATCAGCAGGTACGTCTGGAACCAGCTTAACGAATGTCGTTAATAAAACGTGGTATTTAGGAAAAACGACAGCTAATTCAACTGGAACAGGAACCGATTTAAGCTTTAGTTACGACCCGGCAGATGTACTTGGAACGGTCGTTAATCCTGTTTTATATAGTTATGTGGGAGGAGCCTGGGTTGCGCAGGCCGTTGCGTCCACGACCTTTGAAGATGACCCTTTTAACTCAAATCCAAGTAATAATACGGCTTACAAACGGGTCACTTTCCGTGGATTTAAAGGAACGATGACCCTAGCGGGATCCTTGTTCATGATTGGTAATCCATCTCCAAGTATCACAGCGTTTACTCCAACGACTTCGGGTGCCACAACCAGTGTTGTCATTACCGGTTCTGGATTTACGGGTGCGACGGCTGTGAGTTTCGGAGGAACGGCAGCAAGTTCGTTCACTGTCAATAGCAATACACAAATCACCGCGGTTGTAGGGGCAGGCGCCACGGGTTCCGTGACGGTAACGACACCTGGATCCTTTGCAACATCAGCTACTTTGTCTGGTTTTACTTTTGCGCCAGCTCCTACGATTTCCTACTTTAGTCCGATTCGTACCAATGCTGCTACGACAGTCACGATAAAGGGAACCAACTTAAATACAACCAATGCGGTATCCTTTGGCGGAACGGCCGCTTACAGCTTTACGGTGGTGGACAACAATACAGTTACGGCCGTAGTACGTAATGGTACTTCTGGTTCTGTGAGTGTGACCACCTCCGGAGGTACGGCCACTTTAGCTGGATTTGCCTATGGTTTGCCTTATACGTCCATTGATTTGCTCGCAGGATGGAATCAAGTGGCGACTGCTTCAGCTTCTTATCCTTTGGCGGCTACCTATTTAAAATCGGGTGCTGTTTCGGCAGCTACGACCACGGCATCCAACATGTCGGGGAATTCGGCGACGACCAACCAGTGGACCCACGCAAATAGTTCCGCATCGTTAACGGTGGATGCTTCTACCCCGACGCTCAGCTATTCATTAACAACTAGCCAATCGACGAAATTTACTCGATTTGTTTTGGGAGGATTGAACATAGCTGGAACCTCAAAAATCCAACTACGTTCAAGCGTCGATAACTATGCTAGCTCTTTAGGGGAATTCAAGTCGGGGGCTGGGGCCAACTTTGGACTAAGCTCTGTCGATCTTTCTTCGCTTGCTTCGCAATCTGCAGGCACAACGGAGTTCCGAATTTATGCCTACAACGGTAATGGCGATTTGATTACGCTGCGGGATGGGAATAGTTATAGCCCAACTGACAATACGGACCCAGCATTAAATGGAGCATATAATGTCATGGTGTATGGTGCAGCTCGTGCGGTACCAACGTTAGGAACACTTCCAAATGTAGACAAATTAGTGTCAGACCCAATATTCTCGATTCCGACGCCATCGACAAATAGCAGTGGAACCTTTACGAATACAAGTAGCAATACGGCGGTAGCAACCATTTCTGGGAATAGTGTAACCATTGTAGGCCCAGGGGTTTCAACGATTACAGTCAAACAAAATGCCACAAATGATTATGCGGATGCCTCCATTACGTTTACCTTAACAGTCACAAAACCCGCTTCAATACGATCAGCTCCGATTAATAAATTAATCGGCGATGCAAATGAAACGCTTTCCGTTACTTCAGATTCTCCGGGAGCCATCACGTATTCGGGATCTGTGGCCAATGTGTTCTCCGTTAGTGGTAGCACCTTAACGGTGGGAACCGTCGCTGGCGCTGGAACCATTACCGTTTCCCAAGCGGCCAATGGAATTTATGCAGCTACAACCGCAACCATTCCAGTCTCGATTTCTGATCCGAATAAACTTGCGCCAACCATTACATGGGTTTCGGGCTACAATAAAATAAAAGGGCAACCCTCCTTTGCCCTACCTGTACCAAGCTCAACGAGCAATGGCGCTTATACTTACTATTCAAGTAATCCAACTGTCGCAACAGTATCTGGAAATACCGTTTCGATTGTAGGGATTGGCCAAACGACACTTACGGCCGTTCAAGCATCGACATTAACCCATCGTGCGGGTGTCGTTTCGACGCCATTGATTGTCGGCTTGGTCAGCAATACAACTCCGGCATTAAGTGGTTTTGCCAACCAAACAAAAACCATTACTGACGGAACTTATACCATTACAGCTCCTACTTCAACAAGTTCGGGTGTGCTAAGCTATGTGAGTTCAAATCCAGCAGTAGCTTCTATTTCAGGAACTACGGTAACCTTGAACAGCATTGGAACCACAACGATTTCAGCCATTCAAGACCCGGCAGTAGGTTATAATGGCGGGACCATTTCGGCTACTTTAACGGTTGTTAATCCAAACGTTCCTGTGATTTCGTTTGCTGCAACAGCCACATGGACGAGGGGTGGTCTGATTTCGAATTTATCACCAACCTTGGTATCCGGTGCAGCGCCTACAGCATATACCATTGCGCCGCCACTTCCTAGCGGATTGAGTTTCAATACGACGACGGGTGAAATTTCAGGTACACCGGTCAGCTTAAGTCCTGCACGTGATTATACCATTACGGGATCCAATGTGGGAGGGTCTACTTCGGTCACATCCAGCTTTGCTGTCTTGGAGCCAGCGCCAGATAGCTTGGCCATTAGTGTTCCTAGTATTTATTTCTTGGGCCAAGCCATTACGCCGGTTGCTCCAAGCAATAGCGGAGGTGTGGTGAGTACCTATGCCATCAGTCCTAGTTTACCAGGTGGTTTGGTTTTTGATCCTGCCACAGGAACGATTTCGGGGGTTCCGGGAGAACTGAAAACAGCCACAACCTACACCATTACGGCAACGAACTCAGGAGGGAGCACGACAACGACCTTCACAATGACTGTGAATGATATTGCGCCGACATCACTTACCTATGCGTCTCCAATTGTGTTGGAACGCGGCATTACGATATTGCCTATTGGCCCAAGTTCTTCGGGAGGTACCATTACGAGCTATAGCATTAGCCCAGCCCTCTCTGCTGGTTTATCATTTAACACAACGACGGGTGTCATCACGGGAACACCTACAGCTGTGACCGCTCGTACGACCTATACCATTGTGGGTTCAAACACGACAGGCTCTCGAACCACATCGATGGACATCATTGTGAATGATGCCCCTCCTGTAAACTTTACCTATTCAAGCCCACCGATTTATTACTTGAATACGGCCATTACGCCGTTGACACCAAGTAACAATGGGGGAACTCCTTCGAGTTATAGCATTAGCCCAGCGCTACCAGCAGGTTTAATTTTTAATACGAGCACAGGGGTTATCTCGGGTACACCTACTGCGATTACGGCCTCAGCCACCTACGTGGTTACTGCTTCGAACTTTGTGGGCGATGTATCGCAAAACGTGGTGATTGAGGTGAAGGATTATGCCCCTATTAACTTGGTGTATCCAGTCAGCACATTGACCGCGACGAAAACGGTGGCCATTAGTCCAATTATGCCAACGGTTGGCGGAGGCGCTGTCATTACCTACACGGTAAGCCCAGCCTTGCCTTCTGGATTAACAATCAATTCCGGTACGGGTGAAATTTCAGGCACGGCGACGGTATTAAGCCCTTCGGCGACCTATACCTTGACCGCCAATAACGGTACTGGATTCACGACCACGACGATGCAAATCACAGTGGTCGATGTGATTCCATCGCAATTAAGTTATGCCACACCCGTAGGTTTGGTTCGCACACAGGCGATGACCAGTTTAAGCCCAAGCGTTCAAGGCGGAACGGTTCTATCTTACAGCGTTTCCCCAGCTTTGCCGGCTGGTTTAAGTTTGAATACGAGTACCGGGGTTATTACAGGTACGCCTACCGCTGTGACGGCGCAAGCGACTTATACAATTACCGCGACAAATACAGGAGGTTCGACAACCTTTGGTGCGGTGATTCGAGTTTACGAATTCAATGACCCCAACTTGGATTCCGATGGTGATGGGATTATCGATTCCGCCGATCAATGTCCTTTGTTATTTGGCACAGCCCAATTGAATGGTTGTCCTGTCGATTCGGATGGCGATGGCTATTTTGATACGGTCGACGATTTCGATGACGACAATGATGGAATTTTAGATTCCATCGAAAATGCCGCATGCAATCAAGCCAGCGCTAGTTGCGATACGGATGGCGATACCATTCCAAATCGATTGGATTATGATTCCGACGGCGATGGTATTAACGACGTCATTGAAGCTGGTGGAACAGATTCAAATAATGATGGGAAAGCAGATGGAACCGCTAATACAAGCGGCATACCAAGTTCGGCGGGAAGTGGATTAACGCCGGCTGATACGGATTCCGATGGTGCGAAAAATCCATATGATACGGATTCTGATGGGGATACGGTTTTGGATGCCGTAGATCAATGCCGCCTAGTAGCAGGTTCTGTGCTACTAAACGGTTGTCCTGTGGACTCCGATGGTGACGGCGTGTTTGATACCTTAGGCGATTTGGACGATGATAATGACGGTATTCTTGATACAATTGAAAATGCCGCATGTAATCCAGCCAGCCCTACTTGTGATACGGATGGAGATAATACGCCAAACTATTTGGACGTAGACTCGGATGGAGATGGCATCAAAGACGTGATTGAGGCGGGAGGTACAGATGCCAACAATGATGGCAAGGCGGATGGAAGCGTGAATGCTTCGGGTATTCCGAGTACAGCGGGTTCGGGTTTAACACCTTCCGATATTGATGGAGACGGATTGCGAAATCCATATGATTTAGAAAGTGATGGGGATGGTGTTTTGGATGCGACTGAAATAAACGACAATACGAACCCACGCAATAACTGCTCGTATTTATTGATTCACCGCACGGTTACCACGAGCACCGCTTGGCAACAAGGGGATTGCGATGGCGACGGCGTCATCAACTTGAATGATACGAATCCACAATTGGCCATTGCACAAGACGACTTCTTTGGTCCTGTGGTCAACGGAACAATTTCTGGAAACGTCATGACAAATGATGATTTTGTACCAGGTGCGAATATCAGTTTAACTCGTCTGACAGGTGGTGCTGCCGGTACCGCAACGGGTACAGTGGTCCTAACACCTAGCACGGGAGTCTTGAATTATACTGCCGGATTAAATGAGCCAGCGAGTGTAGTGACGATTGGTTACCAAGTTTGTAATACAACTACGAGCACGTGCTCAACGGCCTTAATTAGCGTACGTATTACGCGTGACAATCCGGTGCTTTCAAACTTCCCTGCCATTACCAAAACGATTCGTGATGTCGCCTTTACGATTACACCGCCGACCAGTTCAGCGGGTACTGGAGCCATTACCTACACAAGTAGTGATCCTAATGTCGCGACGATTAGTGGAAATACCGTAACGATTGTTGGTATTGGAACGACGACCATAACCGCGACAAAGGCGCAGGATAGTAACTACAATGCGGCGAGTATTACGGCGATCATGACTGTCTTAATTGGGGATTCCGATGGGGACGGTGTGCCGGATACGGACGAGCAAGCGCAAGGAACGAATCCTTATGACGCTGGAAGTTTCTTAGATACCGACGGCGATGGCGTACCGGATTACATGGAAGTCCAACAAGGTACGAATCCAAACAATGCGTCAAGTTTCTTGGATTCTGATCGCGATGGTGTACCGAATTACGTGGAGGGCCAACAAGGAACTAATCCGGCTAATATTTCAAGTTACTTGGATAGCGATGGTGACGGCGTTCCTGATTATGTGGAGCAGCGTCAAGGTACCGATCCGCGTAATGCCACGAGTTTCTTAGATACAGATCGTGGGGGGATTGCCGACTACGTGGAGACACGCCAGTCGACGAATCCATTGGTCGCACCCGATACCTTACAAGATGCTGACGGTGATGGCATTCCGGATTATTTGGAAGGCTTTGATCCGAACAACCCTGTTGCTTCAGCGGATACAGACGGGGATAATATTCCGGATTATTTAGATACCGATGCGGATGGCGATGGTATTCCAGATGCAACGGAATTAACGAATGATACCGACGGTGATGGGGTGCCTGATTTCCAAGAGATGTTGGACGGAACCAACCCAAGCAGCCCAACAAGTGTGAAAGATACCGACGGCGATGGAGTTCCTGACTTTGTTGAAATTGCCCAAGGAACGAATCCATTTAATCCTTCCAGTGCGCGTGATAGCGATGGCGATGGGGTGCCAGATTACGTGGAGACCCAGCAAGGTTCGAATCCGAATAATCCAGCATCATCACGCGATACGGATGGCGATGGAATTCCGGATTATGTAGAGACCCAGCAGGGGACAAGCCCAACATCAGCGGGTGACGTTGTTGCCGATAGTGATGGGGATAGCATTCCGAACTACATCGAAGGATACAATAACCAAAGCCCAAGCGCTTCCCGCGATAGCGATGGCGATGGGACCGCGGATTATTTGGATGTTGATTCAGATGGTGATAGCATTCTTGACATCTTGGAGCGTACCGTGGACACGGATGAAGACGGTGTGATGAACTACCGAGATTTGGATAGCGATAATGATGGCATCTTGGATGCTTCAGAAGGAAGTGGTGATGTGGATTCCGATGGTATTGCAAACTATTTGGATACGGATACAGATAACGATACGATTTTAGATGCCTGGGAGGCGCGTGATACCTATACGTATCACTTGGATTACAACGGAGACGGTCGTATTAGTTTGGCGTCTGGAGCCTTTTTGGATGCGAATACCAACGGATTGTTTGATCTTTTGGAAACCCGTTTAGGTGGAGCCCCAATTTCCGTGCAAGATACGGATCGCGATGGGACGCCGGATTATAAGGATACCGATTCAGATGGAGATAGCATTGCCGACTTTTTGGAAAGAATTGGAGATGTTGACGGAGATGGTTTGTCGAACTACCGCGATGTGGATGCGGATGGAGACGGCGTAGGTGACAACTTTGAGAAATGGGGTGATGTGGATAACGATGCCTTGTCAAACTACGTAGATACTGATAGTGATGGCGATGGAATTCCAGATGCCTGGGAGGGTGCAGAGCGTTGCTGGACTTGTACGGATGCAGACAAGGTTGATAACAATGCTGACGGCTGGGATGATCGTATTCAATTTGGAGGATTTAAGCCAAAAGATACTGACCTAGACGGAACGTGGGATTTCTTGGATACGGATAGTGACAATGATTGCATTCCAGATTCTGCAGAAAGCTTGAATGATGTGGATCATGATGGCCAATTGAATTTCCGGGATGGGGATAGCGATAATGACGGAATTCCAGATACGGTAGAAGCTCTTAGCTGTGCAAAACCGGTGGACACAGATGAAGATGGCGTACGTGATTTTGAGGATTTTGATTCCGATAATGACGGTATGTTGGACACATTTGAAGTAGGACCAAACGCTTGGATTCCGCAAGATTTTGATCAAGACGGGAAGCCTGATTACCGAGATTCAGATTCGGATAATGACAGCATTTCAGATCTCATTGAGGTGGGTACATCGCCGACAAGTCCCCTGGATACGGATGGAGATGGAACGCCGGATTACCATGATTTGGATTCGGATAACGATGCGATTTTAGATGTAATCGAATTAGGCGTCGATACGGATGGAGATGGTGTGGCTGATTTCCGTGATTTGGATTCGGACAACGATACGATTTTGGATTCGATCGAAAAAGCTGTTGATACCGATGGAGATGGCATCCTGAACTTCCGTGATTTGGATTCGGATAACGATACGATTTTGGATTCGATCGAGAAGGCGATAGATACGGATGGCGATGGATTGGCCAACTTTATCGATACGGATTCCGATGGTGATGCAATACCCGATGTGGTAGAGAAGGCGGTGGACACTGATGGGGATGGCAAAGCCAATTACATCGATACCGATTCGGATGGAGATAAGATAACGGATGCCATGGAGGCCGGCTTGAACCCTGCGGTTCCTGTGGATACGGATGCGGATACGCGCCCAGATTACCTCGACTTGGATGCGGATAATGATGGCATTCCAGATACCTATGAAGCCGGGGCTAATCCTTTGGCACCAGTCGATACGGATCGCGATGGCATGATGAACTTCCGTGATTTAGATTCCGACGGCGATAAAATTCCAGATAAGGTCGAAGCGGGTAATTTGGCCAATGCCAATGAAGCGAATGGCTACAAGGAAATCGATACGGATGGGGATGGTCATGCCAACTACACCGATACGGATTCAGACGGAGACGGAATTTCCGATGCTATTGAAGCTGGAGCAAATCCATTGATTCCGGTCGATACGGATCAAGATGGTAAGCAGGATTATGTGGATGTGGATTCGGATAACGATGGGGTTTCGGATAAGGATGAGGCGAATCTTGTGAATGGTGTACCAGCAGATACGGATAAGGATGGCATTCCGGATTACTTGGATTTGGATACCGATGGCGATGGAATTTTGGATCAAGTGGAAGATGATTTGAATTACGGAGCGATGCCAGATTGTGATAACGACGGAATACCAAACCGTTTGGATAAGGATCAATGTGAAACCTTTGCGACACAAGGATTCTCGCCCAATGGTGATGGGAAAAATGATACATTCATTATTCCAGGAATTTTAAGTCGGCAGCCAAACCGCTTGACGATTATGAATCGTTCGGGCCAAGTGGTTTACGATGCGGAAAACTACAAGAATGATTGGGTAGGTCGTAGTTCAGATGGCCATGAATTGCCAGATGGAACGTATTACTATGTGTTGGATTTTTATGGTAAATACCCGACGGTTTCGACCTATGTCTACATCAATCGGTTAAAATAAGACAATTATGAAGCGAATATATATGATGTTGTTACTTGCCATGGGGGTTCTACCCGCGTGGGGACAAGTAGATCCGATTTACAGTTTGTACCGATTTAATCCGCAAAACATCACGCCTGCACATGTGGGAGGCTATGAGGGAACGGAGATCACAGTGATGAACCGCCAACAATGGATGGGCATCGAAGGAGCGCCGAAGACCATGGGGATTACGGCTAATATGAAATGGGGCAAACAGAAGGGCATCGGCTTTGTGGGTTTACTAGACGAAGCGGGTCCGATGAAAACGGTGCATGTGGGGCTTGATTTTGCCTACCATGTGCGCTTGAATGAGGCGTGGTCTTTTTCGGGAGGTATTCGTGGAGGCGTGGGTAATATGACTTTGAATTTTGCGGGAATCCGCTTGCCGCAGTCGGGGGATGATGCCTTTGCGACCGACCGATCGACAGGCATGCAGGTGAATACAGGCTGGGGGGTGAAAGTGTATAAGGGTGATGGATTATTTTTTAGCGTTTCGCAACCTCGGATGTTTCGCTATGATTTTGGGACGTCCGGCGCGGCCTATAAAGACAGCCCGAGTTTCTTTGTGATGACGGGGACCAAATGGCCTGTTTCGGAGAAATTAACACTTTATCCGAGTGCTCTGATTCGTTTGGCTTCTGATGTTCCCGTAAGTTATGATGTAAATGTGGTTGCGAATATGAATGGCAAACTGGATGCGGGTTTAAGTTATCGGGCCGGCGAGAGCATCGGCATGCGTTTAGGGGTGCAGATGTCAAAGCTTTTTTACCTTGGGTATGTGTATGAATTACCGACGTCCCAAATCAGTAAAATGACTAGTCAATCACACGAGCTAGCTTTGCGTGTGCGGTTGGCTAAGAAATAGACAGTAAATTTTAGAACACAGAGTAAGTAAAGTTGTGCGTTTTTGACGCATGACTTTTTTGTTTCTAGGCGTTCTCGATTTGACGAATGATCCAGCGGAAAGGCATACTTGCATATTTTCGAACGCGTAAATAGCGTTTTACCGGAGCTTTTACGGCCGGTTTAATGTAGTAGCAGCTATATTTTTTTAGTTCTTTGTGGCCGTTTGCGATGAGAGCTTGGGCATAGTAATCGAATAAACTGGCGACATCACCCTTTTCTTGGAAGCTATACCGGTCTTGGTATTTTGATATTACCGTGGGTTTTTCGGGTGAATAACCGGAGAAGTGAAAGAATACCAAAGGGAACGTATTATTGACCAAATACGGTTCATTATCGTTCGTTATTTGGCGTTCGTGGAGATTCCAATAGGCCATGTTGAGCCCCAGGTGTCTGCTGACAAACACATCATCGTAGAAAATAGGGGCGAAATTCACCCACAACTGGTCGACAAACATGCCGTTTGCTAGGTCGATGTAACACTGGTCAAACAGGCGATCTTTCCACCATTGCAAGAATTGGTGGGTGGTTTCGCTGCGTTTGGTTCCGATGAACCCGAGGTTATATAATCCGGTATTTAAAAGGCCGCGTTCGTTCGGGCTACACGCGTCGTCCGGATAGGCTTTCAAGGTATGCGGCGTCAGAAAGAGGCTATGGCCTTTTAAGCCATTTTCGATTTCCGTGAGTGGCTGGTAGATGATGATGTCCGGATCGAAATAGTGGACGAATTGCGCTTCTGGATGGTTTTGGTAAACATGGTCCAAAAAGTACGGTTTAACGGCCGTATTTAGCTCGGTGATGTCATAGCGCTCGCACATCTCATCGAGGTCCGCTATGCCGATTGTATGCAGTTCTACAAGCGTGTATGGGGGCAAAAGATTCTTATCAACCTGAGATGCGTCTAGCCTATCCACCAAACCGATTAAAAAAGTATAATCGGGGTTGTGTTTCATTAAGGAATCGCCGAGCGTTTTAGCTTGTGCGAGGTAGTTAATGGAACAGATGGTGATGACGATTTTTTGCATGCTTCAGATTATCAGTTTCAAAAATACGAAATGTAAATTGAAAATCGTTAGGGCTTTGGCGCCTGGCGTGACCACGCTGCCGGGGTCA
>JACCEA010231834.1_pt1 | contig 27321 bp, 22 predicted proteins | sample 7449851 | NCBI WGS metagenome assembly JACCEA01 (sample SAMN15323453, study PRJNA562643) | freshwater metagenome | isolation source: river surface water | place: USA:Blue River Watershed | collected 2017-08-18
GGCACGATCCAGTTGATCAAGGATGTCGTGGCCCGCGACGCCGTCATCCGGGTGTACCCCACCGGCTGCATCACCGTGGGCATGAAGGGCCAAGCCCTCGCGCCCATCGGCTCGCTCAAGCGCGCCGGCGTCGTCGCCATCACCGACGACGGCGACTGCGTCCAGTCCAACGACCTCATGCGCCGCGCCGTCGAATACGCCAAGATGTTCGACCTCCCGGTCATGGACCATTGCCAGGACCACAGCATGACGCAGGGCGCCGTCATGAACGAAGGTGTCGTTTCGACCCGCCTCGGCCTGCGCGGCTGGCCCAACGCGGCCGAGGACCTGATCGTCGCGCGCAACGTCATCCTCTCCGAATACACCGGCGCGCACATCCACCTGCAGCACATCTCGTCCAAGTTCTCCGTCGACATCATCCGCCGCGCCAAGCAACGCGGCGCCCGCATCACCGCCGAAGCCACCCCGCACCACCTCGCCCTCACCGATGAGGCGCTCGTCACCTACGACACGCATTTCAAGATGAACCCGCCGCTCCGCACCGAGGCGGACCGGCAGGCCCTCATCGCCGGCCTGCGCGACGGCACGCTCGACATCGTCGCCACCGACCACGCGCCGCACACCGACTACGAGAAGGACAAGGAGTTCGACTTCGCCCCCAACGGCATCCTCGGCCTCGAAACCGCCCTGCCGGTCACTCTCGAAATCCTCGTCCGGCAAAACAAATTCAAGCTGCCGTTCGTCATCGATCTCATGACGCGCCGTCCGGCCGAGCTCATGCGTCTGCCCGCCGGCACGCTTGCCGCCGGCGCGGCCGCCGACCTCTGCCTGTTCGACCCCGCCGAGAAGTGGCACTACGACGCCAAGGCCGGCTTCAGCAAGTCGAGCAACTCGCCTTGGTCCGGCCAGACGCTCACCGGTCGCGTCCGGACCACCGTCGTCGGCGGCAAGGTCGTCTTCGCCGACGGCCGCATCGTCGCCTGAGTCCGCGCGGCGGTCGACCGCCGCGCCCGGGGCGCGGGTTCGTCCGGCGGCGGGAGCGCGGCCCCACGGCCCCGCCGTCATCGACAAGCCGCCTCCCGTCGCGCAAGGTCCCCGCCCCACGCCCATGCGCGACGCGCTTCCGGTCATCGCCAACAGCCTTGTGCTCCTCCTCGCCCTCGCCGGCGCCGGGTTGCTCTGGCGCCTGGCGCTGAGTCCCGCGGCCCGCGCCCGCCCCGCGCCCTCCGCCCTCGCGGCCTGGGATGCGCCGGGCATCGACATTTTCGTTTTCCTCTTCGCCGTCGTCACCGGCAGCTTTCTGTTCTCGCTCGGCGGGGGCCTCGTCACGCGCACCCTGGGCCTCGCCGGCGACCTCCGCACCGTCGTGCACGGCGCCGCCGCCCAGCTCGGCATGCTCGCCGGCGTCGCCGCTTTTTGGTTGCAGCTCCGGCAGGGCCCGGCCGCGCCGCCGCCGCCGCGCACCGACGTCCTGCGCACCGGCGTGGTCGCCTTCCTGGTCGCCCTCCCGCTGCTGCTGGTGGTGGCCAAACTCTGGGAGCTCGTCCTCTCGGCCTGCGGCTTGCCCGTCGAGAAACAGGATCTGGTCGGCATGTTCGCCAACGCCGACTCCCCGGGGGTGCTCGCCGCCATGATCGTCCTCGCCGTCGTCGTCGCCCCGCTCACCGAGGAACTGGTCTTCCGCGCCGGCCTGTTCCGCTTTCTCCGCTCCCGCGTGCCCCGCTGGATCGCCCTGCTGGGACCGTCCGTTTTCTTCGCGTCGCTCCACGTCAACTGGAACACTCTCCAGGGTCTCGCCAGCCTCGCCCCGCTCGTCGTGCTCGCGGTCGTCTTCTCCCTCGCCTACGAACGCACCGGCCACATCGGCACCCCCGTCGTCGCCCACGCCTGCTTCAACCTGAACACGATCTTCGTGATTCTCTCCGGCGCCTCCAAATAGCGCCCGCTCCCGGTTCCGCTCTCCCTTTCTCCGCGCGCCGTGTCTCCGTTTGCCCGCCACGCCTCCGATGCCGTCTCCACCCTCGGCGAGTCGCGTCTCATCGCCGCGATCCGCCGTTGGCTCGGCCCGGTTTCCCCGCGCGCGCCGTTCGGCATCGGCGACGACTGCGCCGTGTTGCCCGCCTCCCGCGGCCGCCAGCTCATCACCGTCGACCCCGTGATTTTCGGCCGCCACTTCGACGCCTCCGTCCCGCCCGCCGCCGCCGGCGCCAAGCTGCTCAAACGCAACCTCAGCGACATCGCCGCGATGGGCGGCCGGCCCGTCTCCGCCGTCCTCGCCGTCACCCTCGACGCCCGCACCAGCGTGCGCTGGCTGGAACGGTTTTACCGCGGCCTCGCCGCCGCCGCACGCCGGTATCGCGTCAAGGTCGTGGGCGGCGACCTCGCCCAGGCCGACGGGATCTTCGCCGCCAGTCTCACCTTGCTGGGCGAAGCCGCCGCCGGCCGCGTGCTCACCCGCACCGGCGCCCGGACCGGCGACCGCATCTGCGTCACCGGGACGCTGGGCCGCAGCCTGCCCACCGGACATCACCATCGCTTTGTCCCCCGTCTCGCCGAGGGCGCCTGGTTGGCCCGCCAGCCCGCGGTGCGCTCGATGATGGATATCAGCGACGGGCTCGCGAAGGACCTCCACGCGCTCACGCCCCGGCGGGCCGTCGCGGCCCTGGCGCCCGACGCCGTGCCGCGGCGCCGCGGCGCCGACCTCCGGGCCGCGTTGACCAACGGCGAAGACTACGAACTCGTCTTCTCCCTCGACGGGAGGGCCGACATCACGGCGTTTGCACGCGCATGGCGCCGCCGGTTCCCGCGTCTGCGCCTGAGCGAAATCGGCGTCTTTGCCGCCCCAGACCGGCTGCCCGCGGGCGCCCTCACCCTCGGAGCCCTGCACGGCTATGAGCATCTGCGCTGAGCTCCGGGCCGGCCTCACGACGGCCTCCGCCGACGAAACCCGCGCCGTGGCGGCCCGCTTCGCCGCGGCCCTGCCGCCGGACACCGTGCTCGCGCTCCACGGCGACCTGGGGGTCGGCAAGACCACCTTTGTCCAGGGCCTCGCCGCCGGCTTCGGTATCCGGGAATCCGTGACCAGTCCGACCTTCTGTATTTTCACCCTGCACCGCGGCCCCGTCACGTTGCTCCATCTCGACGCCTATCGTCTCGACCGCCCCGAACAACTCGAGGACCTGCTGCTGGAGGACTTCATGGTCACCCCCTGGTGCCTCGCCGTGGAATGGCCCGAACGCGTCGCCGCCTGGCTGCCGGCCGGCACCTTGCACCTCGATCTGGGCATCGCCGGCGGCGAACGACACACGCTTCGGCTCCGCTGACGCGCGGATCCGGGCGCCCCCCGGCTCCGTCCGCGGCGACGGTTCAGGGCGTGCGGAGGGCGACGAACTCGCCGGACAGCCGGGCGGCCACCGCTCCTTCGAAATCGAGCGTGGCCGTCAACTCCGCCCGCGCCCGCCCGTGCCGGGCCAACGTGCGCAGGAAGGTCGCCAGCGTGCCGTCCGCCAGACCGTCGCACCGGGCGGTGAAGTCACCGCCAATCGGTGCCAGGTAGTCGATCGTGTTGCGCTGGATGACAAGCCGGGCCGTCGCTCCGGCCTCCGTCATCGCGCGATGCAAGGTTGCCCAGGCCGCCAAGATGGCGACCGCCGATGCGCTGCCGCCGAAAACGGTCGCCCGGTGGTTGATGTTGGGCGCCAACGGCGCCGCCAACGTCACGCCGCTGCGGTCGCAGGCCACGACGCTCACCCCCATCTCGCGGGAAATGGGGATGTGCGCGTGCAGATACGCTTCGAACTCCGCCGGCGTCATGTGCGTTGCGGCCAACGCACTCGACGTCAGCTCGCCGGCGCGACCGGCGGTTCCGACTTCGGCTCCTCGGACGCCGGAGCGCCCTCGGTGCTCGAGGACGCCGGCTCCGCGGCCGCGATCGGTTCATCCGGCGTCGGCTCCGTTGCCGGCGCCGACTCGGGCGCGTGCGCCGCCTCGGCCGGGGCGGCCGGCGTTTCGGCCGAGGCCGGGACCTCGGGGAAGTTCTCGGGATCGTGCTCTTCGCCTTCGATCTCCTTCTTGCGCGCCTCGACCATCGGCGGCGGCGCAAAGAGGCGACCGTCGATGAATTCGGTCACGTAGCCTTCGCGCACGAGCCACATCAGGTCGCCCTGCAGGCGCGAGAGCTTGGCCCGCTCGTCGATCGTCAGTTCGGGCTTGGGCGCTTCCGGCGCGGGCGCCGGCGTCGCCTCGGGGGCCGGAGCGGCCGCGTCGGCGGGAGCGGCCGGTGCCGGCGTTTCCGCGGGCTTGCCCGCGGCGACGTTGGTCAGACCGAGGAACTTGGCCGGCAACTCGCTCTGCCGCACCATCGGGTGGGCCTCGATGAAGGCGATCAGCGCGCCGATCGAATCGGCGAACGTCTGGCCCGGCACGCGGAACTTGCGCTTCACCGCGCAGACGTAGGAGACGCCCTTCGAGCCTTTCTTGAAGATGGTGAAATGCTCGCGGCGCAGGCGGCCGCGCAGGGCGTTCGCCGTATCCAGCGGGAAACGACGCTGGCGCTCCAGCGCCCCTTCGATCGCGCGGCGGATCTCGCCGGGCGGCATCGTCTCGGCGATCTTGCCGTGGAAGCGCGCCGACTCGGCGGTGCGGACCACCTTGTCGCGGGCGTTCGTCAGGAGGTGCAGGCGGGCATCCTCGAGCGTGTCGAAAGTCGGCGTGGTCGGCAGCGCCGGGGCGCTCTCGGCCGGAGCCCCCTCGGCCGCGGGCGCGGCTTCGGCGGCGGACGCCGCCGGTTTCGGGGCGTCGAGTTTCCACGTGTAGCGCGTGGTCTTCTTCATCTTCTCCAGCCACTGGTTGACGACCTCCGGGTCGCGCACCGTCTCGATCCGCGTGCGGTAGGCTTCGAGCGACATGCGCGACGCGATCTTCGCGGTGAAGTGCTGGTTGAGAATCTGGTTGTAGCGGTGGTAATTCGGCGGCCCGAGCAGTTCGCCCGTGAGGCTGCACTTGTTGATCACCTGGAAGTTGCCCTTCGGCGGCTCGACCTCCGCTTCCGCGGTGTCGAAGAACTTGTCCAGGTGTTTGCCGAGCACATGCGAGACGGCCGCGTCGTCGGATTCGAACGGGATGCCGTCCGGCACCGAGATGTAGAACAGCGGCTTGGCCGGCTTCACCGCCGCCTCCGCCGCGCCCTGGGGCGTCGCGGCCGGACGATGGGCCACCACGACGACAAAGCGGTCGGTCTTGGCGACCACCGTGCGGGCGATTTCGAACAGCTCGATCGTGCGGCACGACTTGCGGATCGTCTGCACGAGCGTCGTGAAGCTGGTATCCTCGGGATAGAACGTCGCCGTGAAATACGGACTCTCATACGGACCGCGATCGATCGGCGCACCGCGACCGGCATAGCCGCCTTGGCCGCCGTAGCCGGGGCCACCCTGGCGCGGACCGCCCGGACCGCCGCCATAGCCGCCCTCGCGGCGCGGACCGCCGCGGAAGTCGCCGCCACCGCCCTGCCGCGGGCGACGATCGCCCGAAAACTCGCGCCGCTCGCCGCCGGGGCCACCGGCCGGGGCTCCGCCGCCGCCCGCCGGAGCGGAATCGGGGCCGGCCGGCCGACGGAATCCGCGCCGATCACGCCGATCCGGTGCTCCGCCCCCGTCGCGCAGGTTGTCGCGCCGGGGCCGCTCGCCCCCTTGGTCGCGACGGTCGGCGGGCGCGGGCTTCTCCTGCGTCCATTGCGTGCCGAAGCTGAAGCCCTGCAGTTGGCTCAGATCGAGTTTGTTGAAATCCCCGGGGGGATTCTCCTTGGGAGCGTTGTCGTCCATGTAGTCCGGTGAAAGCGGGGAGTGACCCGCGTGGTTTCAGAGTATGCGTTGGCGCGGTCGTAATCGGCCGGAAGAGTCCACGCGGCGCCGGGGCAGTGGCAAGCAGTTTCCCGGCGCCGTCCGCCCCGGTCCCGTCAGGGGAGCACGTAGATTTCCGCCAGGGCCTCGCCCGTGGTCCCGCCCACGCCGGAAATTTGGATCGTGTAGCTGCCCGGCGTCGCCGTGAAAACGAGCGCGCTGTCCGCGCTGCCGTCGGCCAGCGGAAAGGCCGCGACCCGGCTCGCCGCCATCGCCACGTCGTGGCCGAACCCCTGGGTGGTCCAGCCGGTGTTGGTCCGCAGCGGCGCGCGCCGCGCGTCGAACACCGTCATCGACGGCCGCGCCAGCACGCTGCCGACGCCGAACTGCGCCAGCCCGGGACCGACGGCCCGCACGAGCAGCTTCGTGGCGGTCGACCCGCCGACCGCCACGCCGACGAATAGCGAGTTCTCCCCCACCCCCACCCGGCCGCGCATCGAGAGATTCGTCAGTCGGGCCCGTGCGTCGCCGCCGATCGCGTCGTAGACCTCCACCAGCCCCACGCCGCCGCCGCCGTCCGCGCCCCGCATCTGCGCCGTGTAGAGGCCGGGATCCAGTGTCAGCACGAGCGCCGCGTCGCGGCTGCCTTCCGGCAGCGGAAACGCGCCCACGCTCGCCGCCACATCCGCCGTGCCGAAGCCCGGCGTCGTCAGCTCCTGCCAGTTGTCGTTCACCCGCACGAGCGTGCCCGCCGCGTAGAGGTCGAGCCGCGGATCCACCATGAAATCCGCCACCCCGAACGCCGCCAGGGCCGGTCCCACCCCGCGGACCATGTAGGCTTTTGGTCCCGACCCGGCCATCACGAACCCGGCGATCATCACCCCGCCCGGCGCGATCGCCGCCCGGGTCGAGAGGTTGAGCAGACGACCTTCCCCGCGCGGCGCGGAATCCACCCGCCCGTGGCGCGCCGTGCCGCCGCGATACGACGGCCAGTTCGACGCCAGCGACAGCGGCGATCCGTTGCCGTTGATGCGATAGAGCATGCCGTCGCTGGACCCGATGTAGATCGAGCCGTCCGGCGCGACCAGCGGCGACGACTCGATGTAATCGTAGCCCGGCGCATCCGTGTTGAAGGTCCACAGTTCGCTGCCGTCGCGCGGGTTCAGCGCGCGGATTTTGCAGTCGTCGTCCGCGAAAATCACCGCGCCGTCTCCCCGCACCGCCGCGCTCGAGACACTGTTGGCCGAAAATGTCCGCTTCCAGCGGACGCTCCCGTCCGCCGCATCCACCGCATAGAAGGTCTGGTCGACCGCCGCGACATACACGGTGCCGTCGGCGCCCAGCACCGGCGAGGCCAGGATCTCGCCGTTCGTGATCAGTTCCCAGCGTTTCGTGCCGTCCGGCGCCACCGCATACAGGCGCTGGTCCGTCGAGCCCACGTAGATCGTCCCGTCGGAACCGATCGCCGGCGAGGAGTCCACCCGGCCGCCCGTCGCAAACTGCCAGCGGCGGGTGCCGTTCGGGTTCAGCGCATAGAGATTCCGGTCCCGCGACCCGAAGTAGATCGCGCCGTCGGGCCCGATCGCCGGGGAGGAATCGATCCAGTCGCCCGCGGCAAACGTCCACCGCACGGCGCCCGCCGGCGTCACCGCCCGCAACCGGCCGTCGCCCGCGCCGAAATAGATCGTGCCGTCGGCCCCGATCGCCGCCGAGCTGACCACGAAGGTTCCTGTATCCAAAGACCACTTGCGCGCTCCGTCCGTCGGGCTGACCGCGTAAAACCGCCCGTCGTAGCACCCCACGTAGATCGTGCCGTCCGCCCCAACCGCCGGGGTGGCGTCGATGCCCTCGGCAAACTCGCGGCCCAACACCCGCGCCGCGCCGTCCGCGCTCACCTCCACCAGGCGTCCGCCCGTCGCGGTGGTCACCCCCACGTAGACCTTGCCGCCGTCCGGACTCAGCGCCGGCGACGAGAGTTCGATGTAGCCGCCGACCTTGGCCGCCCAGCGTCGGGTGCCGTCCTGCGCGGCCGCCGGCAGCGCCGCCGCTGCCCAGACCAGCCACGCGAGCGCGCCGCACCGGCAGCGGCGCCCCCATTTTTCCCACCGGCGACCGTCGCGGCCCGGCCGTTTGACTGACCCGGATGTTTGCAGACTGCGCTCGAATCACGCCTCCGCGGCCAACACAAGTCGGAAGCACGTCCCGCGCGCGTCGCTGCGCACCAGTTCCAGCCGCCCGCCCGCATGTTGCGCCAAGCGCTGGCTCAGCGCGAGGCCCAGGCCGCTCCCCCCCGCCTTCGAACTCGTGCAGGGCTGGAACAGCCGCGCTTTCACGTGCTCCGGCAGCCCCGCTCCCGCGTCGGCCACTTCGAATTCGATCTCCCGCCCGCCCGGCCGGGCCGACGCGCGCACCTCCACCCGCGAGCCCGACGGGGCGGCCTCGAAGGCATTCTGCACGAGGTTGTTCAGGATCAACCCGACGAGATTCGCGCGCCGCGCCGGCAGCGCCGCGTCTCCGGTGGTCGCCACGGCCAGCGTCAGCCCGCGCGCGCCCGCCTCCGCCGCCAACTTTCCCTGCAGCACGTCGCCGATCTCCGCCAACGTCAGCTCGAAGCCCGCGTCCGTCTGCTCGTCGCGCAGGACACCGACGACATCGTTGACCATCCGCCGCAACCGGCCGGTGAGTTGCGACGCCGCCGCCATCTCGCCCTCGGCATCGCCGCGTCCCGCCCCGTCCCCCGCCGCCTGCGCCGCCACGAGCGACTCGAGCCCGGCGATCGGATTCTTCAATTCGTGGATCAGGTGCGCGGTCACCGCGCCCAGCGCGGAGGTTTTGGCCGAGAGCGTCAGTTCCCGGTTCGCGCGCAACAAATCCTCCGACCGCGCGCGCAGTTCCCGGTTCGCACGCCCGATCCGCCGGAAGGCCCACGCCATCCCGACCACGATCACACCCGCGCCCGCGCCCCACGCGATCGCCGCCTGCACCCAGAGCCGATCGTCGTGCACCGCGAGTTCCTGCCGCAGGGCTTTCGCGTCGATCCACAGCTGCGCCGCGCCGATCACCCGGCGGGCGCCGCCCCGCCGCAGGGGCACCCAGATCTCCGCCACGCCGGCCTCGCCGCCGGCCGGCGTGACAAACATCTCCTCGACCGGCGGGCGACCGTGCAGGCGCGCCAACGTCTCGCCGCGCTCCAGCCGCTCCCACTCTGCCGGTGTCGGCGGCGGCAGATCGACCAGCAGCCCGTCCGTGCCGGCCTGCGTGCGCCGGAGATCGAACACCCGCACGCCGATCACATCCCGGAAACGCGCGGTTTTCAGCACCGCCACGAACAGCGCGCCGGGCACCGCGTCGATCTCCAGTCCCGCGCCGATCTCGTCGGCGCCCGTGTCCAGCTGCAGCGCCGCCACCGCCGCCAGCGTTTCCGCGTGCCCCTCCAGCACCTGCGCGTGCAGGCCGCGCCGCAACTGCAGCGTCACGGCCGCGACCACGACCGCGAACATCCCGACGGTCAACGCCATGACCCCGGGAAACACGGAGCGGCTCGGGAGCGGCGTGGGATCAGCGACGGTCATGTGGGGCCGGAGCGATCATCGCTCCCAGCTCCAGCGCACGCCAAGCAAACATTCGTTCACCCGATACGACGCGATCGCATCGTTGCACCGGCTCCGTTCCCACCGGTAGTCGCCGAATACCGTCGTGCGCGCCGACCAGCGCCGTTCCACCCGCAGCGCGGCAAGGTATTCGTCCTTCACCCGCGCCGGCGGCGCCAGCCCCAGCCCGACGGTCTGCACCCCGAACTCGATGCGGTTGATCGCCGCCTCGAGCCGCACGAGCCAATCGCCGTTTTTCCATTCCACCTCCTGCGAAGCCCGCAGGTCCCGGTAGTTGAAATAGCCCGAACCGTTGTCGCGGTAGTGCAGCACGCCCGCCCGCGTCGTGGTCCGCCAACGGCCCGCGCGGTCCCAGCCGACTTCGGCGCGCAGCTCGAGTTCGCGCTCGTCGACTTTCAACTCGGTCCCGATCAGTTCCCGGCCGGCCGCGTTGAACAGCGAGCGCGACTCGAAGGCACGCCAGCGCCGCGCCCCTTTCAGCCGCAGTTCCAACCGCTTGCCCGGGCTCCAGCCGAGCCGGACATCCTCGCCCCCGACGTCGCCGTCGTTGGCCCCGTCGTCGTAGCGCTTCCGTTCGCCGGTCATCTGCGCTTCGACCCACCAGGTCGGCAAAAACGCCCACCGGACGGCCGGGCCGACCATCAGTCCCCGCACCTTGAGTTCGGCAACGATCCGTTCGGCGTCGGTCGCCGATTGGTCGAACACCCCCGCATCATAGTAGGCCGTCACGGGCAGCGTGAATTTCCAAGCCGGACCGGCGCGGTAGGCAGCCTCCGTGTGCAACCAAACCTTGCGCTCGTCCTTCACCGTTTCCCCGGTGAAAAACCGGGTGCCGTCCGCCTGACCGAACAGCGACAATTCCAGCGGACCGGTGGGCACGCGCATCAGGAGAAACTCCATCCCGCCGCGCACAAACGAGCTCCGCTCCTCGTTCTCCGCGCTGAGCACCAGGTTGTCCTTGAAGCCCACGGAGCTCTCGAACGACGCCACGGCGGTCCAGGTTGGCAGTGCCGGCAGCTCCAACTCCGCCCCCGCTGCCCCTGCCTGTCCCGTTTGGGCCCATCCGGACCCGGCGCACGCGGCGCAACAGGCGGCAATCAATTGAAAACGGCGCAGAAACACAGGTGGGGTTGCTGTTGAAAAACGAAAAGCGTGGGCCGGCAGACCCGCGCACTCAAGTCATGTTCGGAACTTTGTCGGGACAGCAAAAGGGCGGCCACCGGAGTGACCGCCCTTTGCGACTGATATTACGCTGAGATATTACGCTGAAAAGGGTTACCGCCGCGGCGTCGTGCCTTCCTGGCGCTGCCGCCGCTGTTCGTCGCGGATGAGCTTGGCCAACGTCCGCTGCGACTCCTCGAAAGATTTCCGCTGCTCCTCCAGCCGCGCCAAAATCGCTTTCCGCTGTTCCTCCGTCGCCGTCTTGAGCAGTTTGGTCAGAGCCGCGTGCTCGGCCAACATGCGCTCGCGCTGCGCGGTCGCCTGCTCCGCCAAGCGTTGCGCCCCGGCACTGTTGGCCCGGGCGGCTTCCGCCGCACTGGCCTTCGCGGTGTCCGCCGCCCAACCGACATTGGCCACCAGCCCGATCAGGGCGGCGGACAACAGGCTGCGGCGGATGTTACGCGGACTCATGCTGGAAGGACCTCCACCATTGCACCCGACGTGCCAACTTCCCGAATCCCATCTCGAGCGCTGGGAGTCATGCGTTTATGAAATCCAAGTCACTTTCCCGTCACATCCGGGAACTGGGAAATTCCGCCCAAATCGGCCCGCGACCGCGAACTATTCCCCAATTTTCTCCCCGTCCCGTCCGCCTTTGAGGCGATATCGCACCACATCGCGCGAAACCCCCAGCAAGCGGGCCGCGGCGGACACATTGCCGTCAGCCTGCTTCACGGCTCTCCCAACCAACTCATCAATCGCTTTTTCCAACAGAAACCCGGACTCCGGAAACACAAAGTCCGATCGCAGCCACGCCGCCGCCCCCTCGCCCTCCGCGGCCGCTGTCCGGGCGAGGTGGGGAAATTTCAACCCCTCCTCCCCGCCCAGCACCACCGCCCGCTCCACTTCGTGCGCCAGTTCCCGCACATTGCCGGGCCACCGATGCGCCAACAGCCGCGTTCGGCCTTCCGCCGGCAAGGCCGGCACTTTCAATCCGTAGCGTCGGCACACCCGCGCCAACAGTTCCTCGGCGAGCACCAGGATGTCCTGACCGCGCTCCCGCAGCGGCGGCAGCCTCACCCGGAACAAGTCCAGCCGATGCAGCAGGTCCTCGCGGAAACGCCCCGCCGACACCAGTCCGCCGAGATCCGCATTGGTGGCGGCGATGATGCGCACATCCACCGGCACCGGACGGGAGGCACCGACGCGGCGCAGCATGTGGTCCTCGATCGCCGTCAGCAGCTTGGCCTGCAGGGGCAACGCCAGGCTCGGCAACTCGTCGAGGAAGAGCGATCCGCCGTCCGCGGCCTCCATCAAGCCGATGCGGGCCGCCTTCGCGTCCGTAAAGGCGCCGCGCTCATGGCCGAACAATTCCGCCTCGGCCAGCGCGTCCGGCAGGGCCGAGCAGTTGAGTTCCACCAGCGGCTCGTCCGCGCGCGGACCGTTGCGGTGAATCCACCGGGCGATCGCGGTCTTGCCGGTCCCCGTCTCGCCTTCGATCAGCACCGGCGGCAGGTGCCCGGCCAGTCGCCGGTCCGCGGCGGTGATGCGCGCCAACTGCTCGCGCACGCCGGCCAGGCTTTCGCCGAACACCAGGTCGTTGTCCCCGCCCCGCCGGAACTCGTCCACCCGCTTCGCTTGGCGCGTCCGGCGCGCCTGCCCGAATCGCACCGGCAATTCGTCCGGGTCGAACGGTTTCACCAGATAGTCCGCGGCGCCGGCCCGCAGGGCTTCGATCGCACCCGCCACGCCGCCCTCCGCGGTCATGACGATCACCGTCGTGGTCGGGGGAAACACCTTGTCGCGCAGCAGATCGGTGCCGCGCCCGTCCGGCAGATTCACATCGATCAACGCCGCCTCGAAGCCGAGGCCTTCGATCGCCTGGCGGGCCGCGCCCACCGTCCCGACCGCCGTGACCTCGCAACCCTCGCCCTGCAGATAAGCCGCCAGGCGTTTCCGCATCACCACTTCGTCCTCGAGGAGCAGCACGTTCAATCCGTTGAGCGCCGATTTCGCCATGCGCGCACTGTGCGGCTCCGCGCGCGCGGCTCCATCCCAAATCGCAAGGTCGGCCGCCAGCGGCCACCCTGCATCGACCCTTCCGCGACCGTCCCCGGCCTTACTTCGTCTTGCCGCCGACCCGCTCGATCAGCGGGGCCAGCCGGCTCAACCGGATGCTCGGATGCTGCGACGCATCGTAGAGCGCGATGTATTTGTTGCGGCGCAGGGTCAGCAGGGCCCGCACCTGGGTCTGCTGATTCGCGTCCAGCTTGTATTCCTTCGTCAGCCACTCCAGCCGCGGCGTCACCGTGACGTGCCAGTAGATCACCGTCATCGAGATCTCTTTTTCCCGCTGGATGTCCTCGTCGGACATCGGCTCCCGCTTCGCGATCTTCTTGGCCATCCGCTCGGCGCGCTTCTTCTGTTCGTTGACGAATCTTTCCTTCTGCGCCGGGTTCAGCAGCAGCACGAATTCACGGTCAAACTCGGCGTCGATCTCCTGCAGCTGCGCCAGGAACGCCTCGATCTGCGGCCGCGCTTTCTCGATTTCCGCGACCAGCTTGGCACGGTCCAGCGACCGGTCCTCCTTCTTGTCCGCCGACGCCGGGTTGCTGCGCGCCATCTCCTGCGTCAACACCGCCGGAGCGGGCGGCACGGGGTGCCGCACGTCGGTCAGGTGTCGGGTCGCGTAACCGGCGCCGAAAACGACGATGGTGAGGAGGGCGACGAAAAGCCGTTGCGTCATAGCTCGCCCGAATCGAATTCGTCCGCCCCCGCCACGAGCTGGCGCCACTCGGCCAGGTTGCGGTCATCCGCCTGGCGCACACTGCGCTCGTGCAGGAAAAAAACCGCCACCACGCACGCGGCCGCCGTCGCCGCGCTCCAGATCACCTGCGTCCCGAACGACGGCAGGTCCGCGGCCGCCCGCGCCGCGCGCAGCACGCGCTCCGCGAAACCCGGCCGGAGCTGCGCGGCCGCCTCCGCCGAGAGCTGTCGCCAGGCCTCCGGCGCCGGGCCCCGGGCCTGCCGGAGGACGCGGTCCGCGAATCCGCCGCGCAATTGGGCGGTGGCATGGTTCTGGAGGTCGCGCCAGGCTTGGTCTTCAGCTTTCATGGTCGGGTTGGTAATGCTCGCGAAGGTGTTCCCGGGCGCGGTGAAGGCGAGCTTTCACCGCGGCCACGCTGGTCGAAAGGACTTCCGCGATCTCGGCATGGCTGCGGCCTTCCTGCACCAGGGCCAGCAGCGCCCGATCCTGCGGCCGCAACTGCGCCAGCGCGTGCCGCAGGGCATCCAATTCCTCGGTCCCGACCGCCCCTTCGGGCTCCGGGATATTCTCGTGCTCCTCGCCGAAGGGCAAAAAAATCCGCCGCAGCTTCTGCCGCCGCAGTTGGTCGATGCACGTGTTCCGGGCGAGCCGGAACAGCCACGACTCGAACTGCGCCGGGGCCTGCAGGCGATCCAGCGCGCGGATCATCTTGATGAAGACCTGCTGCGCCAGATCCTCCACGGTGTCGCTGCGTCCCGTCATGGCGTAGACAAATCCGGCCACCCGGTGCTGGTAGCTGACAATGAGCTCCCGTTGGGCGTTTTCATCGCCCCGTTGAGCCCGCCGCACCAGATCGGCCAGCGCATTCGGTGAACTTGATTCCATGCAGGGTGCATCCGTGTGAGCAGGAAAGACGGCCCGGACGCCAGAAAGATTCGCGCCGATACACGCCCTTGCCTTCGCCGCAACCTTTGCCTCCTGTTGGCGTCGAACGACCACCCATGAAGAAATCGGCGCTCCCTCTTTCGCTCCTCGTCGGCCTCGCGTCCGCCTCGCTGCTTTCCCTCGCGGCCGGCTGCGGTTCCCACACCGGCCCGCGCGACCTGATGCTGGAAGAGGCCGCCGCCGGCGCGGTCGAGCGACCGGTCGCCATGCGCGGCGAATCGACGTTCCTCGACGGCAAACTCGCCGCCCTCGCCACCGTCAGCCGCGGCTTCGACCGCGGCGTGCGCGGGCCCGGCGCCCGCGGCCCGGGCAAGAAGGGCGGCGGCCCCGGCGACGACAGCGTTTTCGGTCCCGGCGGCCGGCGCCGCAACGACGACGCAGGCGCCTTCACCGAGGTCTACAACATCGGCGGCTACGGCGACTCCGAGGAGGAGCAGAAAGAGGCGATGCAGGATTACATGCGCCAAGCCCGCGCCCGGCGCGCCGCCGGCAGCCCGATGCCGCCCGTGACCCTGAAAGTCGCCTTTGAAAACCGCGGCACCGAGCCGGTCGAAATCGAGGTCACCGAGGTGAACTCCGATCTCGGCAACTTTGCGGTGCGGCCGCCCAAACTCACCATCGCCCCCGGCGCCAGTGGCGTCCTCGAACCCATGGTTTCCCAGCTCGGCGTCACCAGCGACGAGATCCCGCTCAAGCTCGCTCTCCGCTCCGGCACCCGGAAAGAGCAACAGGTGGTGCTGGTGAAAAACATTCTCGCCGCATCCCTGCGGAAGGAATTCGAGGCGCTGCAGAAGTAACGTCCGGCGCCGCTCCCCCCGGGCACCGGGCCGCCGGCCGACCACTGCCACGAGCGTCGCACCCGTCACGGCTGATTTCCGGGGCGACGACCAGGCCCTTGCCGGGATTCGATCGCCGCCCGGCAACGCCGATCGTCGCATCGTTTTCCGCCGCGCGGCGTCAGGCGGGAAAGCCCCCTGCGCCATTTCCGGCTCGAATCCGTGTCCGGAATGGCGCTTGGTGCCTGCCAGTCAGCGTCACCCTCACCCCCGCTCGCGCCATGAAAACCACCCGTTTGCTCTGCGCCGGACTGCTTGCCGCCACCGCCGTCGGATTTGTCGGCTGTTCCCACCTTGCGTCCTCCCGTGCCCGCACCGCCGGATCGCAGGCGCAGCGTCCCGTGACGTTTGCCTTGTCCGTCACCGTCAAGGACGGCCTGCAGCCCTCGCCGGAGCAGTGGGCCGCAATTCAGGCCCGCATCTCCGCCGAACTGCTCGCCGCCGGCCACGTCCTCGTCACCGACCTCTCGATCGCCGACCGCATCATCCGCGTCGACTTCCGACCCAACCCCTCCGATCCGAATTCCTCCGGCAATGCGGTCATCGTGAGCGTGCGGGACAATCCGCTGCGGCAGATCGCCCTGGTCTCTCCTCCCGCGGTGAGCCCCGTGCGCGGCACGCCCTACCCGACGTCGTTCGGCTTCGGCCAGTCTTCCTTCGTCAATTCCTACTACTCGCTGTCCAACCCCTACGGCAGCTTCGGCAGCTCCTACTACGGTTACGGCCATTCCTATTACGACGGCTACACCTACAGCTCGCCGGGCATGAGTCCGTCGACACCCGCAACCCCCGCCCCGGTCACCCCGCCCACCACCCCGGTCACGCCGGTGGTTCCGCCGCGGCATGGCCCCGGCCGCCACCACCCGGGGCTTCCGCCCGGTGAACGGCCGGTCTGCCCGCCGTTGCTGGCCGTCGCCACCCCGGTCGCCCCGGCCGCGTCGCGGATCGCCTACCCGTCCGATCGCCCCCCGCGCGCGTTCATTGCCGCGGCGCGTTCCTCCGACACCGATTCCGGTCGCGGCTACTCGTCCGGCGGTCGCTCCTTTTATCGCGGCGATTCGAGCACGTCCTACCGGTCCGGTTCCGGCGACTATGCGAGTTCGGACCGCAGCGGGAGTTCCAGCCGCTACGACCGCTACACCTCGCAGGGCAGTGCCGACAACGCCGCCGCCTCCGCCCGGCGCGCCGAGTCCCGTCAGGTCTCCGACCGCAGCTACTCCCGCGACAGCTCGTCCGGCCGCGACGACTCGTATCGCTCGAAGTCCGACTACAGCAGCTCCTCCTACTCGAGCAATTCGTCCTACTCGTCCTCCGGCTCTTCGTATTCTTCGTCCTCCTCCTTCTCCTCGTCCTCCTCCGGCGGCAGCTCGTATTCGGCTCCGGCGTCCTCGTCGTCCTCTTCCGGCACGGGCGGATCCTCCGGCACGCACGAGTCGACCAGCAATACGCAGCAGCACTGAGCACCGGACGCGGGCGGCCTCCGCCGCTCCTTCCCCGAGGCGGGCCGCAACCGATGCGACCCGCCTTTTTTGTCGGCCCGCCCTTCCCCTCGTCCTCCGACGGCGGGTCGCCGACGTTAACCGCGGAGCATGCGCACCCGGCGATCCTTCCGCGGAAACTCCAGGGTCACGACCGTTCCCACGCCTTCCTTGCTGTCGATTCCCACCTGGCCGCCGTGGTCGCGCATGATCCGCTGCGCGATCATCAGGCCGAGACCGTTTCCGCCGACCTTGGTGGTGTGGTAAGGTTGGAAAAGCTTCACGAGGTCTTCCTGCCGGATGCCGCTGCCGGTGTCCGCGAACAACAGGAAGACCGACTCGTCGTTGGCGGTCGTCCGGATCTTGAGCTTACCGCCGGGTCGCATCGCCTCCATCGCGTTCTTGGTGATGTTGAACACCACCTGTTTGATCTGGTTACGGTCCGCCATGACCGGCGGCAGCGCCGGCGTCTCCGCCTCCACCGCCACCCCGCGATCCGCCAGCTCGCGATGCTGGAAACGCAGCACCTCGGCGAGCACCTCGTTGAGGTCCGTCTCCGCCAAGTCCGGCGGCCGCGGTCGGATCGCTTCCAGGAAATTGCTGATGATCCCGTCCAGCCGCGCCACCTCGTCCCGGCAGATACGCAGCGACTCCTCCAGTCCGGCGGCCTCCTTCGCCTTCAGCTTCTTCAGCTTCCGCTCGATCAGCTGCAGGTGGATGGTCAGCGAGTTGAGCGGATTGCCGAGTTCATGCGCCACGCCCGCCGCCAGCAGCAAAATCGACGAGGTGCGCTCGTTCTCGATCCGCTCCTCGGTGCTTTGTTTCTCCTGCGTGATGTCGGAAAGGATCACGGCAAACCGCCGCCCGTGCTTCCCGGTCGCAGCCCGGAACGGCACCATGTAGAGCCGCACCGTCCGCGGTTCGGGATACGACAGCACGAACTCCCGCGCCACCAGCGGCGTCGCCCCGCCGCCGATCTCGTCCAGCGTCGTGCCCAGTGAATTCCGCAGGCCCGGCACCAGCCGCCACAAGGTCTGGCCCGCGATTTCGTCGCTCCCCAGTCCGATCAACCGCTGCGCCGAGGCGTTGGCATACTCGATCGCGCCGTCGTCGTTGATGACGAGAATGCCCTCCTGCAACGTGTTGAAGATCTCCTCGAAGACGCCGCGCTCCCGCGCGAGCCGCTGCACCAGATTGGCGAGGTTGACCGAGTCCAGCGTGTCGAGCCGGCCGAGCACCCGGTCGAGGGTGGAGTGTTTTTTGACGGCCACTGCAGGGGAGGAAACGAGGTGCGACGCAGGGTGAGGTTCGGACCGCGGCAAACACCCGCCGTCCGCCGGCGCGCGTTCCGCAGCCCGGCGATGTGCTAACCCGCGGCCGGCATTCCGCAACCCGCAAACCGCCCCGCCCGGTCACTCCGGAAATTCCAGTTGGCCCGGATCCGTCCGCACTGCCAGCAGCTTCCGCAGGAACGCCTCGCGATGCTCCGGGCAACGCCCGATCCGCAGCACCGCGTCCCGGTGTTCTTCCGTCCCGTAGCCTTTGTGCCGGGCGAACCCGTAACCGGGAAATCTCGCGTCCAACGCGACCATCATCCGGTCCCGCGCCACTTTCGCCACGATCGACGCCATCGCGATGCACAGGGAGCGCGTGTCGCCTTTCACAAAAGCCGCGTGGGGATACGGGAATGCCCGCAGCGGCAGGCCGTCGATCAGGATCTTCGCCGAAACCGCCGGCTGGAAGGTCGTCCGCTCTTCCAGGCTAGAAAACAGATCGGGCTCCACTCGCTCGGCCGCAAACGCCTCCGGGGGATAGATCCCTTCCAAGGCGCGCCGCATCGCCAGCTTGGTCGCCCCGAGGATATTGTGCTGGGCAATCTCGTCCACCGTCGCCTGGCCGTAGTGCGCGTGGATCTCCCCGCTCTTGGCCAGCTGTTCGAACTCCTCCCACAGCTCTTCGCGCTGCTCCGCCGTGAGCAGCTTCGAGTCGTTCACCCGCCCGCTCTTCGTCAGGGCCCAGCGCCCCTCCAGAAATTCGGGCGTCACCATCACCGCCGCGGCCACCACCGGCCCGGCAAAGGCCCCGCGCCCGACTTCGTCGACGCCGATGAGGTGGGATACCCCTTTGATCTGCTTGAGGTCAAAGCCGCGCAAGTGGCGGCGTTTCATCCGTTCATGTGAAAACCTGCCGGCGCCCGAAGCAAGCGCACGCCTCGCCCGCCCGGCCCCCGCCCGGCCCCGCCGCGGTCGCATCCGGCCAGGCGGCCGACGGGTCCCGCCGGCCCCGGCCCCGATCGCCGTCCGGAACCCGGGAAAATTTTCCGCGACAACGACCGCGCCGTTCGCCAACGTCCGCTCGCTGCCCCGCCGTCGCCCCGGATTTCCGGAGCGAGGGCGTAGTTAACACCCTATCCCTGCCTTCCAGTTGCCGAGCGTCCCCGCGTCACCCGCGGTTCCGCGCGGCGTCAAATCGCCATGCTGCTTCGCCCCCGCCTCCCCTCGACGATTGCCCGCTTTGCGTTCGCCGGTCTCGTGGCCCTCGTCGCGCTGCTTCCGGTCCGCGCCCAGGAGCCTCGCCTGACCAATATCTCCACCCGCGCCACCACCGGCACCGGCGCCAACATTCTCACCGCCGGCTTCGTCATCGGCCCCGGCGAGCCCCGTCAGGTCCTCATCCGCGCCATCGGGCCCACGCTCGCCAGCTTCGGTGTCACCGGCACCGTCGCCAACCCCGTCCTCACCGTCTTCAACGGCGCGAACACCGCGATCGCCGCCAACGACGACTGGGGCACCGCCGTCACCACCTACCCCGCCGCCGTGCCCGCCACCGCCGCCACCTTCGCCTCCGTCGGCGCCTTCGCGCTCACCGCGGGCTCCCGCGACTCCGCCTTGGTTGCCACCCTCGCCCCCGGCAACTACACCGCTCAGGTCGCCGGCGCCGGCAACACCAGCGGCGTCACCCTCGTCGAGGTCTACGAGATCGGCACGGCCGGCGGCAAACTCGTCAACACCTCCACCCGCCTCCAGGTCAGCACGACCAACCGCCCCGTCATCGGCTTCGTCGTCGCGCCCGGCACCGGCACCCGCAAGCTCCTCATCCGTTCCGCCGGTCCCGCCTTGGCGGCCTTCGGCCTCACCGGCACCCTCACCGACCCGACCCTGCGCGTGCTCACCAACGCCGGCGGCGGCGTGGTCGCCTCCAACGACAATTGGCGCACCCCGTCCGATTCCCGGGCCGCCGACGCCGGCCTGCTCGCCGCCGCCTTCACCGTGGCCGGCGCCTTCAATTTCCCCGAAGGCTCCAACGACTCCGCCGTCCTCGTCGACCTCGCCCCGGGCAACTACGGCATCGAGGTGGGTTCCAACAGCGGCTCCGGCCTGGCCATCGTCGAGGTCTACGACATCACCCCTGTCAACCCGCCCACCATCACCATCGTCGCCACCAAGGCGAACGCCGACGAATCCGGCTCCAACCCCGGCGAGTTCACGCTCACCCGCACCGGCACGCCCGGCGCCCCCCTCACCGTCCGCTACGGCATCGGCGGATCGGCCGTCAACGGCTTCGATTACCCCCTCCTCTCCGGCACCGTCACCTTCCCGGCCGGCGAATCCACCGTGAAGATCCCCCTGCTGCCCAATCCGGATGTGCAGAACGAGGGCACCGACTCCGTCGTCCTCACGCTCGCGCCGGGACCCAACTATCTCATCGGCGCCCAAAACACCGCCACCGTCTCGGTCGCCGACAGCCCCGCCAGCCTCTACTTGGCGACCATCCGCCCGACCGCCACCGCGGTCGCGGGCTCCACCGCCTCCGGCACCGCCACGATTCTGCTGAGCTCCTCTGGCACCCTCGCCGCGGTCAATCTCACCTTCTCCAACCTCAGCTCCGCGCAAACCACCGCCCACCTCGTCATCGGTGCCAACGACGACTACGTCATCGCCCTGCCCAACGGCCAGGTCTCCGGCACCCAGTGGTTCTTCACCCCGGTCCCGCCCTACACCGGCACCGACCTGCTCAACGCCCTCAAGTCCGGCGGCATCTCCCTGCGCGTCGATTCCGCCAAATACCCGGCCGGCGAACTCAAGGGGTCCTTCATCCTCGGCACCGGTTCCCGCACGTTCACGGCACCGGCCGCCCCGCCCGCCGCGCCGCTCGCCAACCTCTCCGCCGCCGACGCCGCCCGCTTCCTTACCCAGGCCACGTTCGGTCCCACCCGCGCCGAGATCGACGCCCTCACCGGCGGCTCCGTCACCGCGTGGCTCGACGCCCAGCTGGCAATGCCCTTCACCTCGCACCGCACCGCCACCGTCTCCGACCGCAACACCTTCGGCGGGTCCAGTTCCTTCACCAACTGGAACGCGATCCACCCGCCGAACCGCCAGTCCGCCTGGTGGAAGACCGTCCTCACCGCCCGCGACCAGCTGCGCCAGCGCGTCGCCTTCGCGCTCAGCCAGATCCTCGTCGTGTCCGACGTCGGTCTCGGCGACGACAGCCGCACCGAGCCGCTCGCCGCCTACTACGATATCCTCGGCAACAATGCCTTCGGCAATTTCCGCACGCTGCTCGAGCAGGTCTCCCTGAACCCGATGATGGCGGAGTATTTAAGCTCCCTCCGCAACGCCAAGGGCACCGTCGACGCCGCGGGCACGGTCCTCACCACGCCCGACGAGAACTACGCCCGCGAGATCATGCAGCTCTTCACCATCGGACTCGTCCAGCTCCAGCCCGACGGCACCCTCCTGCTCGGAGCCGACGGCCTGCCGATCCCGACCTACAACCAGACCACGATCACCGAACTCGCCAAGGTCTTCACCGGCTGGGCCTATTTCAACAACAACACCAGCAACAACAACTTCCGTGGCGGCAGCACCAACTACTTCAGCCCGCTCTCGCTCTACCCCGGCTTCCACGACGACTCGGTCAAAAACCTCGCGCCCGTCCTCGCCACCCCCATTCCAGCCAACCAGGGCGGCCAGCGCGACCTGCAGCTCGCCCTCGACGCCCTCTTCACCCACCCCAACACCGGTCCCTTCATCGCCAAGCAGCTCATCCAGCGGTTGGTCACGTCCAACCCCAGTCCCGGCTACGTCTATCGCGTCGCCCAAAAATTCGAAAACGACGGCTCCAACACCCGCGGCAACCTCGGCGCCGTCGTCCGCGCGATTTTGACCGATTACGAGGCCCGCTCCGCCGAGGTCGCGCGCACGCCGTCCTTCGGCAAGCTCAAGGAACCCATCCTCCGCTTCAGCCATCTCCTGCGCGCCTTCAACGCCACCTCCACCAGCGGCCGCTTCATGGGCTACCAACACACCGTCGACTCCGTGCCCATCACCGGCTCGACGCCCCGCCCCGCCGACGCCGCGATGATCAACCGCGCGCCCAACACCTTCTCGAGCACCCGGCTCGACGGCGTGCAGGGCAGCCTCGCCCAGGCCGCGCTCCGCTCGCCCACCGTCTTCAACTTTTACCACACCGACTATGTCCTCCCCGGCCCGCTCGCCCGGGCCGGTCTCGTCGTCCCCGAGTTCGAAATCACCGACGACAACTACGCCATCAACGTTCCCAACTTCTTCCGCACCTTCGTCAACGCGGCGATTCCGACCTCCGGCGGCGTGCCCACCCCGCCTGCCCCCTACACGCTCACGATGGCCTTCACCGCCGAGCAGGCGCTGGTCTCGACTCCCGCCGCCCTCCTCGACCACCTGAGCCTGGTGCTCGCCGCCGGCACCCTCACGACCGAGGCGCGCGCCCGCATCACCAGCGCGCTCACCGCGCTCCCCACCAGCACGAGCGCCATCGATCGGGTGCGCACCGCCGTCCTGTTGGTCCTGACCTCGCCCAACGCCGCCATCCAAAAGTAAGCCTTCCGGCACCTCCCCCGCCCTCGCCGCCCGCGCCCTGTCCCCATGAGCAAAAAATCCGCTCCCACGCCCCCTTCCCGTCGCGAATTCCTCGGTTCTGCCTGCTGCTCCGCCGTCGGCGCCACCGGACTCCTCAGCGCCCTTGGCAGCCTCCGCCTCATGGCCGCGGCCGCCAATCCCGCCAACGGCCCCCAGGCCGACGCCCCCGCCCGCGCAGGCGCCGTCGCCCCCGATTACAAGGCCCTCGTCTGCCTCTTCCTCAACGGCGGCAACGACGCCAACAACCTCATCGTCCCCACCGGCTCCGGCTACGCCGCCTACGCCTCCGCCCGCACCAACCTCGCGCTCCCGCAGACCGGCCTGCTCCCGCTTTCCCCGAAAACCTCCGACGGCCGTTCCTGGGCCCTCCACCCGTCCGTCGCCGAGCTCCATTCCCTCTTCGGCTCCGGCAAGGCCGCCCTCCTCGCCAACGCCGGCACGCTCGTCTACCCGACGAGCAAAGCCCAATACACCGCGCGCTCCGTGCCGCTCCCGCCGCAATTGTTCTCCCACAGCGACCAGCAGGTCCAATGGCAGCACAGCGTGCCCGACAAACCCACCCAGACCGGCTGGGGCGGCCGCATCGCCGACCTGCTCAACGCCTTCAACAGCAGCGAGCAGATCTCCATGTCGATCAGCCTCGCCGGCAAGAACACCTTCCAGGTCGGCAACAACGTCGCCCAATACGCCATCGGCACCGGCGGCGCGTCCACCCTCAGCGGCTCCACCTCCAGCGCCACGTCGCTCGACGGCATCCGCTTCCGCGCCCAAAAGGACCTCTTCGGTCAGGCCAACAACTCGCTCCTCGAGGCCGCCTTCGGCTCGACCACCGGCGAAGCCATCGTGAGCGCCGACCTGCTCAACACCGTCCTCGCCGCCTCGACCGCGATCGCCACCCCCTTCCCGAATACCACCGCCGGCAACCAGCTCCGCATGGCCGCGCGCCTCATCGCCGCCTCGCCCACCCTCGGCCTCAAGCGCCAGGTCTTCTTCGTGCAACTCGGCGGCTGGGACACCCACGCCGCCCAGCTCGCCAACGCCGCCCCCACCACCGGCGCCCACGCCGGCCTGCTCGACCAGATCAGCAAGGCCGTCGACGCCTTCTACAAGGCCACCGTCGAACTGGGTGTGGCCAACCAGGTCACCACCTTCACCGCCTCCGACTTCGGCCGCACCTTCCGCTCCAACGGCGACGGCTCCGACCATGGCTGGGGCAGCCACCACTTCATCGTCGGCGGCGCCGTCAACGGCGGCGACATCTACGGCCGCATGCCCACCCTCACCATCAACGGCCCCGACGATACCGGCCTCGGCCGCTGGATTCCGACGGCCAGTGGCGACGAATACGCTGCCACCCTCGCGACCTGGTTCGGCGTAAGCCCGACGGATCTCCCGATCGTCCTCCCCAACATCGGCCGCTTCGCGAAACCCAACCTCGGTTTCCTCCAAGCCTGATCCCGCCCCCTCCGCCCGCCGGGGTTGCCCGGCCCGCGCAGGCCTCCGCGCCCGCCGCCTTGCCCCGTCGCTCGCGTCGCCCGACGCCCCCCGCACCGTCCGGCGGGATCGCCGCTCGCTCCGCCGCCCCGTTGGCCTAGCCTCCGTCGCTGTCTCCCGTCCATGCGTCGTCCGCTCCTGCTCGTTGCTGTTTTCGCCGCCGCCGCCCTCGTCGCCTTCCTCCTCTGGCCCTCGCCTGTCCCGGCGACCGGCACCGGGCCGGTGACGCCGGCCGCGCCCCGAACTCCCGCCTCCTCCCCCCCGCTGCCGGCCGGTCCCGCGCCTGCTGCGACCGCCGGCCCCGCCCCGCTCGATATCCTCGACCTCGCGCGCGACCTCAACGCCCCCGCCGGCACCGTCGCCGCCGACCTCCGGCTCGTCAGCTCCGTCCTCGAGACGTTCCGGACCAATTTCCCGCGCGAGGGCAATCCCGTCGGCACCAACGCCGAGATCACGGCCATTCTGACCGGCGCCAATCGCCTCCGCCTCGCCTTCCTTCATCCGCGCCACCCCGCGCTCAACGCCGCCGGCGAGCTGTGCGACCGCTGGGGCACGCCGTTCTTTTTCCACGCCGAAAGCGCCACCCGCATGGAGATCCGCAGCGCCGGCCCCGATCGGAAAATGTGGACCGCCGACGACGAGACCTTCGTCCCCTGAAGCGGATTCCCCGGCAATCGCCCGCTCCCCGCCGCTGTCTCCCGCGTCGGTCCGTTACTTGCCCGGCGCTTTGCCCGCCTTCGGAGTCCCTGCCGCCGGGCCCGTCCGCACCGTCGGATATGTCACGCCGAGTTGCTCGAGGTAGGAACCGTATTTCGCCGGGTCATAATACAGGGAGCGCTGCCGGTCCCGGAATTCCGCCATCGTCTTCGTGTTCAGCCACACCGCCGGCTGGTCGCCGGGCGCGATGAGAGGCCGGTAATTCCGGTCCTTCGTCTGCACGTCGCGAAAATACGCCCGCGCATCCGTCACCAGCGCCGGCTTTGTGATCAGGTCCGTCAGCGTCATCGCCAGCGCCTTCGCCCCCGCCAGCGTCCCTTTGTGGGCGATCGGCGTGGCCATCGCCACCGCGTTGGCCCAGTTGTGGCCGGGCAGATTCGGAATGTTCGCCGGGTAACGCAGCACCACCGTCGGGACCACCCACGACACGTCGCCGATATCGTCCGACCCGCCGTTGCGGCCTTCGTCGTTCGCCGGCCCGCGCATCGGCCGCAGCTGCACCGCCAGGCCCGTCATCGGCGCCTTGATCTCGCCCTGCAGCGCCTTCGCCAGCCGCTGGTCGTCGTCGCTCCATTTCGGCAGGCCCACCGTCTTGATGTTCGCGCTGAGCGCCTCCGCCAGCGGCCGGTTGAAATGTCCCGGCCACGCCGATCCCAGCGTCCGCGCTGTCATCGTCGTGTTCGTCATCATCCCCGCCGCCTGCGCGATCGTGTCGCCGATCCCCCGCAGCTCCGCGATGTGCTCGTAGTCCAGTTCCCGGAAATAATACCACACGCTCGCCGCCTGCGGCACCACGTTGGGCTGGTCGCCGCCGTGCGTGATCACGTAGTGCGAGCGCTGCTGCAGCCGCAGGTGCTCGCGCCGGAAATTCCAAGCCACGTTCATCAGCTCCACCGCGTCCAGCGCACTCCGCCCGCGCCACGGGGACGCCGCCGCGTGCGCGCTCTCGCCGTGGAACGTATACTCGACCGACACCAGGCCCGTCTGCCACGCCGTGCCCCAGTCCGTCGACAGGTTGCTGTCCACGTGCGAAAAGATCGCCACGTCCGCGTCCTTGAAGACGCCGTCGCGCACCAGATACGCCTTCCCGCCCAGCAATTCCTCCGCCACGCCCGGCCACAGCTGCAGCGTGCCCGGCAGCTTCTCGCGCTCCATCAGGCGCTTCACCGTCAGCGCCGCCACGATGTTCAGCGGCAGCCCCGAATTGTGCCCTTCGCCGTGCCCCGGCGCCCCCGCGATCAGCGGGTCGTGATAGGCCACGCCCGGCCGCTGCGACGCCTGCGGGATGCCGTCGATGTCGGACCCGAGGGTGATGACCGGCCGGCCCTGCCCCCACGTCGCCACCCACGCCGTCGGCATGCCCGCCACGCCGCGCCGGATCGTGAAGCCTTCCTTCTCCAGCTCCGCCGTCAGATACCGCGAGGTCTCCGTCTCCTGGAAACCCAGCTCCGCGAAACTGAACACCGAGTCGACCATCACCTGCACCTGCTTCGCCCGCGCCTCGACGTCGCGGGCCGCCTCCGCCTTCAGCGCCCCCGGATCCGCCGCCGCCAGCCGCACCGCCAACCCCGCGCCCGCCGCCATCAAGAGGAGCATTCTCATGCGCCCCACGCTAGCACCCCGCGCACCACCCGACGCAAACGTGCAATTTCCTCCCCCGCGTCTCGCATCCGACCAGCCCCGCCGACTCGGCTGCCCGCCGTTCGTCGCGCGCAGCTTAGATCCAGCGCCGCAGCGCGGCCCGCAGTTTCTCCTTCGCTCGCGCCACCCGCGCTTCCACCGCCTTGGGCGTCGCGCCGACCGCCTCCGCGATCTCCGCCTGCCCCAGCCCTTCGTATTCGAAGAGCACGAGCGCCTCCCGCAGCTCCAACGGCAGCGCCGCCACCGCCGCGCGGACCGCCGCGACCCGCTCCTGTTGCTCCAGGTTGCCACCGTCGCTGCCCTCGCCGGTCCCCGTGTCCTCCCACGCCTCGAGCGCCACCTCCGGCCGCCGCCGCCACCAGCGCAGGCGGTTCCGCGCCAGATTGACCGCAATCGCAAAGATCCACGGCCGCACCTCCGCGCCACCGCGGTATTTCTCCCGCTGCTGCCACACCCGCACAAAGGTCTCCTGCGCCAACTCCTCCGCTTCGCGCGCATTGAGGACCAGCCGCGCCACCACCGCTTTCACCGGCCGCTCCCACCGCGCCATCACCTCGCCGAGCGCCGCCCCGTCGCCCGCCTGCACCCGCGCCATCAGCGCACGATCCCGCTCCGCTTCGTCCGCTATCTCCCGCCGCGCAGGTTCGTCGTCGCGCTCCATCCTCACGGCCCCACGCGCACGTTGGGCGCCCCGTGGTGGGAATAACCCGCCACCCGCGGCAACACGATCGCGAGATACCGCTCGCCCTGCCCTGCCGGCATCAGGGTGGCCACCCGCCGGAAATGTCCTGTCATCGCGTCGACGCACACTTTCTCCAGGCGCGCGACTTCCGCCGCCGGAGCCTTGCGTTCCCGCGCGTCCATGATCGCCGCACAGTGCTCGCCGCACGCCACGCTGTAGTCGTCGTGGAGTTTTTTGATCGCCGCGAAC
>JACCEA010621901.1_pt1 | contig 27274 bp, 33 predicted proteins | sample 7449851 | NCBI WGS metagenome assembly JACCEA01 (sample SAMN15323453, study PRJNA562643) | freshwater metagenome | isolation source: river surface water | place: USA:Blue River Watershed | collected 2017-08-18
AAAGGACAACTCCCATGGTAATAAGGCAGACGTAGAGCACTTTGCGGAAGACTGTCTTCGCATCAAACTCATTCTCGCCCGCTGTGTGCGGAATGAAGCGACCAACGACCAACCCAATCAAGATAATAAAGACAAACTTAAGCCCATCGAGCGCCTGCACTACAGTTACGTCACCGAGGTCAGTTGCCTTAAGGAGCATGAACGCAGCGACACCAGCGAGCACCTTGGCGGAGAGGACGAGTAGCCCACTGCGCTTGGTGGTCTGCTGGGTTTGATTCTTAATCTTGTCGTAGTAGACCGGCACGAGAAGGAGCGAGAGCGCAAACAGCACAAAGCCCACCCGTGACCAGAAGAACCCGTCATCAAAACTCGTCTCCTGGAACAATCCCTTCATCGCAATGTAGTGCAGGGCAAAAAAGAGCCCACTGTGGAAGGTATGGAGCGCCATGTTGCGATTAAAGCGCAGTCGCGAGACCAGGAGCGTACCAACAACGAGGAGCGCGACACCCCAACCAAAGTGTGGTGAGAGTGGCGCAGCCAAAAAGAGGTACGACATCAAGAAAGTAGCGACCGCAGAAACCGCCCCAATAACCGGCATTACATCAGAGGTGTCGCCATGCTTTAAGGCGTCGTACATGGAAACGAGCGCCATAAAGAAGGTGTAGGCCGCCAAGAACGACATGCCCACCACCTGAATGGAGGGAACCTTAACATTGGACAGTGACGGCGCCCCAAGATCGGCCAGTCCCGGGATGAACGCAAGCACATAGACCAGCACCCAGAAGCCGGTGAGGAGACACGAATAAAACGCGTAGACAAATGGTCGCGGCAAGACCTTGTCGTCGGTCACAATGTACTTATCAAGAATGGCCACTAACGCATTCAAAAATTGTCCGCCTACTGCGAGAAGTAACCAATTACTCATGTACCGACATTATCGCATTGTTACAAAGGGTTTTCGCTCGATTTATCCTCACCCCACGTTCCACCCCACTCCACCATAATCAAGCAATCAAAACAGGGGACATCCGATGTCCCCTGTAAGAGTAACTACGTACACGGAAGTGGCTATGCTTTGGTTTCTATTCCTTTTGAGTACTGCTCGATGAGCTTTTTGTAGTGCAGCGCACTCGGACGAATCGTTCGTTCGAGAGTTTCATAGTTAACTGCGACCAAGCCAAAGCATTTTTCGGTTCCCAGTGCCCACTCGTAGTTATCAATGAGTGACCAATACAGGTGGCTCCGTACATCGATACCATCGGCAATGGCTTGTTCTACAGCCTTAATTTGCCGCTCAATGTAGTCTGCTCGGTGCTTGTCATCACGGTCGGCAATACCTGCTTCAGTCACGTAGAGGGGCTTTTTGTACTTCCACAGGAGTGCGAGTGAGCCATAAATCCCCTCAGGGTAAATATCCCAATCCATATCGGTCTTCAAGTACGTTGCTCGATCACCAAACTTTTTATGGAAATAGTAGTTCAGCCCAATGTAGTCACACTTCTTATGCGTACGATTCATGTAGATCGATGTCCACGAGTAGTTCGCAATGGCTGCCTTTAGTTTATTAAAAGGGTTCCAGTTCGCATGGAAGTATATGACGTGCTTCACCATACCTACCTGAATTGCTGGTGCGACCGCTTTCATGCTGTCGTACGCCGCATTGTGCGCTTTGGCTAAGTTCTTCATTACCCGAAGGTACAAAAACAGCGGTTTTATACCTTTCTCAGCGCGCGCCTCAAACGTGCGTCCTGAATTCGTAATAGAAATCAAGTCAGTGACCGCAAAGCGCTTAAACGGCGGCCAGCTCCCGCGCAACCAGCCATTACTCCCAAACACATTTGGTTCGTTCATGGTTGAGAAGAATCTAACTTCCGTCTGCAGTGCCTTCGCGACAACCGCACAGTAGCGGGCAAATATCTCTGGTGAATCCTTTCGCTCAAAGCCACCGGTCTCAGAAAACCAAAGCGGTAAGGTGAAGTGCCAAAGGGTGACAAACGGTTCAATCTTACGCTTGCGGAGCGCAGCAATCACCTTGCGGTAGTGTTCAATTTCTACCTCATCAAAATACCCCTCTCGCGGCTCAATACGTGACCACTCAATTGAAAGCCGGTGCGCGTTATGCCCAAGCTTTTTTGCAATATCAAAATCCTCTTCGTAGCGGTGGTAGTGGTCAGCAAGACGGCCAGCCAGCGGCACTCGCCCCTGCTTCCCTGCCTTCGCCCAGTCAGTGTTCTCGTTCCACCCTTCTACCTGGTAGGAAGCGGTCGCCGCGCCCCAATAGAATCCATTCGGAAATGTGTGCATATAGCTACTACTATAGCAGGGGCACTTGCGCAAACACACTACTCTTGCCAACAACTAGAGGGTACTGCAGTGCGCCGGTGCGTTAATACTGTATGTACTCCTCTCTTGCTCCATACTCACGCCAATGAGCGTAGAGCTCAACTGTAGCCCGGAGGTTTTGCTCTATCAGCACGGCAAGCTCAGACACAGCACCACCATCCTTCAATGCACGCACTGCTTCGGTGGTTGCGGGTTTGCTAAGACTATACGCGCTGCAGTAGTGATACAAGGTGTGTCGACGAGTCAACCCACCAAACGTGAGTTGATCCAGTAAGTCTACATGCTGTATTGCACCCTGTCGGGCAACATTGCGCTCAAACGGTAGAGCAACACTCGGCATGACGCCAAGAATGGCACTCCGGTGGAGTAGAAACGGCAAAAGGAAGCGTCGTCCATTAAACGAAACGAACGTGTCGTAGGCTGGCGCACCGTCCCAAAAATCCTCAAGCAGTTCGGCTTCCGAACGAACCTTATAGGTTTCGTCCGCGATAGGACGCGCTCCTTCAGCTACGCAGTACACCACAGACGCAGCCCGCTCCAGGTCGTAAAGGCCGAGCGCTGCCACCTGTGCCGTAAGCGGCGAGTACGCTAGTTGACTGACGACACGCTCCAGTGCCGCTGCTTCTGACTCAGGGGTGTGTGCCCTACCTTCATTCCAGCGCATGAGTTCACGCTGCAACTCAGGCGTAAAGCTATCCCAAGAGAACGGGACAGTTTCCAAGGTGCACACGAGCGTCGCCATAGCATCTCACGGTCCTACAATGAGAACGACTGCGGAGTCGCCACGAAGCAGCCGACAATATGCGACCGATCACCGCCAATCGTGTAGCGGTACCCCGAAGGGTGCTGGTAGCCACCACACGCATCCACTTCGCCGTCGTAGCGTCCATAAATTGGGTACCCATCGCGGGCGTACCCAATCAAGGTATCTGCATTCACCTTCTGCCAAATGCGGGCGTCGTTGTTAAGGAGTAGCGTACCACTTGGCGTCACGCCAATCACATCACTCGGAACACATGATGCCGTCGGTAACGATACTGGGTTTATCGGCAAAGCCAAGAGTTCCGTCCGCACCACCTCTGGCACTTCGCTTGGAGTTTCTGTATCAGGAGACGTAGAGGCACTACTTGCCACGAGAATAGTCTCTTCGGTGTACGCAACCCGCTCATTTCCGACAACCGCCACCCGCACACTTCCGATTGGCCACGCGGCAATCTTAGGAAGGACATCATCAGGATACAAACAGCGACGCGCCGACGTCGGCACATCTTCAGCAATTGGGGTATCTGTTTCTTCTGGAGGTACATCTTCGACAAAGGTATCTGGGGCAGGCGTCACTGAGCTGGTATCACGCGCGAGTTTTTCTCGCAGGCGCGCCAAATTACCCGCGCGATCAAGCTCAGTACCAGCTACCACCTCAGCTCCCTCAGGCCCAGTCAAAGGAATAGCACTCACGTCAAGGCTCGTCGCTACTCGACCGCCCTCGCGCAGCACTGTGACCATAATTGCCAACACCAGTACAAGGAGGCAGAGCACAAACAGAACTAAATCTCGGGTACGAATCATACCCGTATCATAGCAAACGCCGACCCCCTTTGGGGGCCGGCGTTCTGCATAACCGCAACTACTTCTTCTTCACAGCTGCTTTCTTAGCAACCTTGGCGGCAGCCGCTTTTGTAGCAACGCCAGCACTCACCACCTTCACCTCGACCATTTGCTCAATGCGGCGTACATCCGCTAATAGCTTGGCCCTATCGGTATTGTACAAGTAGAGAATGAACACCGCCCGCCCGCCATGACTCGCAAACGTCGCCTTATCGCCAATCTTCTTGTTCACCTTAATCTTATGGAACGAATCGAGCTGCTCAATCTTCTTAATTCCCTTCATTTCGGTAATGATTCCCTCCTTCGCAGCAAACCACTTGATGTAGGCGGCCGAGCCGTTACACTTCTTTGGAATCAGCGGCTTCTTGGGGACACGAATCAAAATGTCATTCAGCGAGTGCGGGATGTTGCAGCTGAGCGGATAGAGAATATCGCGTGCTCCACCAATTCGTGGCCCCACCTCAATCACCTTCCACTCGGTATCAATCTTCATGAGCTCGGTATGTGCTGATACACTCCGTAAGCCGAGTGCATGAATAGCCTTCTCAGCCACCTCCTCTGCTTTAGCAATCGTCTCACGCTTGAGGATGGTCGGTGTTAGCTGCAAGTAGCCAAAGAAATCTTTGTGGCCAATGTCGCGCCCGGTTCGTACCCGCACTAACGGACAGTGGTACACGTGCCCACGTGAGTCGACGTAGCTATCAACTGAGTACATATCGCCTTCCATAAACTGCTCGGCGATAATCTTCGGGTCTTCCATGCGCTTGTCTCGCTCGTACGCCTTACGAATTTTCCGGAATCCAACTGAGAGCGCTTTCTGAAGCTCATCTTCGTGGTAGCAGATTTGCACAAACAAACTTCCCCCCAGGTTGGTCGGCTTCACGATCATTGGAAACCCAACCTTTGCAATCACGCGTTCACGCTCGGCCTTGGTATTCTCCTTAATCAAGGAAAAGAGCGGCGTAATCTTAGCATCGTAGGCCTTAAAGCGCTTGCGCATGGCGTACTTATCGGTGGCCCATTCAAGTGATTCACTGGTTGGGGTACGTAGGTACGGCACGTTTGGGATAATCTTGGCAAAGCGAGCGATGTTATCGTCGCTCGTACAGGTAATCGCCAACAGACGATCATGGTACGGCAGCAAAGCCTGACTGATTTTCTCAGGCTTCGAAAAATTGACCGTAATCACCTCATCGTAGTGTGGCGTCCCCTTACCAAGTGGGTAGCGCTCATCATGGATATAAAGAATATGAAACTTCATCCCTACCTGACGCTCGTAGGCACGAATTTCCTCCACCGCCGAAGCGCGAAGACTCATCACAAATGCAATAATGTTTTTTGAATGTTTGGCCATACGGTGTAGGTTTTACGCACCAGCCGAGAGCTGGTACCGGGTTAGGAGCTTAAAAACGTGCCTAGCATACACTATATTTACCAAAACAAAAGGCAACACCACATATGGTATCATACGCAAGCCTTGACAGATGAAGCAGTGTTGCGTTATCTAGTCACTATATACACAACCACGTAATCACCCCTCGCACCTCTTTTCTATGAAACAACTCATTCTCGCTAACGCAGGCACACAAACGCGGCGAGCGTTTATCGCTGGTGCCGGCGACACCCCGGTACTGAGTATCAAGACGAAGAGTATGATTTTGCTCCTCGGGTACAGTGAACCCATCAGCTTTATCTACAAAGGTGTGCCGGTTGATTTCACCGACAGCGTGGTCTTTACCCGCCTGCGCGCCAACGACGCCCTCTTCTGCGGTATTCTCTATGAACACCTCAAAGCACTCGGTATTCCTGCCTCTGACCCAATTAACCACGCATTTCCCAACGCCGAAGAGAAAATTGCCCAAATGGCCCGCTTTGTGCGCGCCGGAGTCCCTATTCCAAAGACTATTATTGCCCGGGAAGAAGGCTACCGAAAAAACCGCGACGTTATCCTGGAACACGTCTCGTTCCCACTCGTCTATAAGCTCGACGGTAGCCAAGGTAACCACGTCCATAAAATCAACTCCGTGGAAGAGCTCGACGCTGCAATTGCGGCAAAGCCAGCGCACGAGCGTTTCATACTTCAGGAACTCATCCCGAACACCTTCGATACCCGCACCCTCGTAGCTTTTAACACTGTCCTCGGGAGCATTAAGCGCGTCGGTCAGGACGGAAGCTTCCACAATAACGTCTCAAAGGGTGCTGCTGTTGAAGCCCACCACCTCACCGAAACAGAAACTGCTCTAGCCCTCGCTGCCACGAAAGCGACCGACATCGACTTCGGCGGTGTCGACATGATTGCTACCGAAACCGGGTACGTTGTCATCGAAGTAAACAAATCTCCGCAGGTGGCCGGCTTTGAGCGCGTCTTTGGTGCAGGGTACGTGTTCAGCAAAATCGCCGCTCTCCTTACCGAGCGCTACGCCAAATAGCTAGCGTACAAAAAAGCGGCCACTAGTGGCCGTTTTTTTGTACGTCATCGTCCCCTACGCTAGAGGCTAAATGGAATCGCGTTCTCTACCGTGGCTGGTGGTAGGCTTTCAGGTGTAGTTGTGCCGGTATCTTCAGGCACATTTGTTGGACCACCAACTGCTGCCACTACCTGCGCGGCAAAGTCTTCAAACGTTTCAAACTGCATCTGCTGGCCATTGAGGAAGAATGAAGGAGTTCCAGAGAGGCCGAGCTCGCGCGCTGCAGCGAAGTCACCCTCAATGCGATCTTCAATCAGCGATGACTTGTAGTGCTTCTTGAAGAGCTCTACATCGAGTCCAATCTCACTCGCGTAGGTTTCAAAGAAACGAACAGGGTTTGAACTCGCTGCCCAGGTTGACTGGTTCTCAAACAGCTTGTCATGCATCTCGAAGAACTTACCCTGCTGCGCTGCTGCCTCAGCTGCTTTAGCTGCAGGTACCGCGAGTGGGTGAATCGAGATGAGTGGGAAATGCTTGTACTCAAACTGCAAGCGGTCACCGTACTCAGCAACGAGCGAGTTCACGAATGGATAGAAAGCTGCACAGGCCGGACACTGGAAGTCACTGTACTCGGTGAGCACCACCGCCGCTTCTGGGTTCCCCTTCACGTGCGGAGTAATAACGACCCCTTCATTGGCTCCTTCACTGACCCGATTGGCGTACACGAGCGATGCGCCCACCGCAAGAATCGCGAGTCCGATAAAAATTTTTCCTAATTGGTTTTTCATACTACGTCGTAAACGTCATTATTCTGAACAATTGCTTGATTGTACCAAATTGACCAAGAACCACCTAGTGGGTATGGCCATAGAGCTCTAAATGCTCAATATCCTCAGCGCTGAGTCCGGTCGGCGATACTTCTTCTGCTGTAGGTACTACTGCAGGCACTGCTTCCACCGCAGCTGCACTAGGGATTTCTTCAGCCTGAGGGAGCACTTCCACTTCATGCCCCTCGTCATGGAGCGCATGGTCTTCCGCTGTCTCTCCCTCGTGACCATGTCCATGGGCAATCTGCTCGTGCGCGTAGTAAATTACCCCTGTCATCACCCCAAACCCAAGTACGATTGCGATAAAGGCATTGCGGAATCCACCGTAGAGCTTGAGCGACGTATGAAGGCGTGGGAGTAACTCCGCCGCCGCGATGTAAAGCAGGTTGCCGGCAGCAATTGCAGAAAGCACCCAGACGAGCGACGTGAACGTACCCGCCACTATAACGGTGATTGCAGTACCAAGGACCACTGCACTGGCTGAAAGGAGGTTTCGTACAATTGCTTCTTTGCGCGTATACCCAGCGCGTAAAAGTACGCCAAACTCCACCATTTCCATCGGTATCTCATGGAGCGCTATCGCAACAGCGGTAATGATTCCAACTTCAGGACTCACAAGAAACGCTCCACCAATCACGATACCGTCAGCAAAGTTATGAAAGGCATCCCCAATCAAGAGCAGAATAGCAGCCTCACGCTTTTCATTGTGCTCATGTGCCTTTCGGTGCAAGTGCTGGTGAATGAGGTAGGCAATTGCGTAAAACCCCATGAAGCCAAGCGCCACGGTAAGCCCACCAAACTCTGGTGAGGCCAGCACCACCTCGGGAACAAGTTCGTAGAGGGCCAAACTCAAGAACACGCCGACCGCCACCGGCACCACAAACCGCTCTACTTTATGCAGGATTGACCGCTCACCAAAAAAGAAAGCACCAATAATTGAGCAAAGGGCGACGAGCAGTGCTGCACCAACAGCTTCAAAAAACATACCTAAATCAAATATTTCTTATTGCAAATAATTCGCAATAATATATCATACACCTACTATGATGCAAGCACTCGAAACTGCGTACAGCAAAATTCAAGCCCACGGCCTGCGGTTAACCGACGCCCGAAAGGAGATCTTAGAAACCCTCAGCAATTGTGCTGAACCCGCTACGATTCAAGATATTGCCGGACAAACCGATGTCGACCAAGCAACCGTCTACCGCAATATCACCACCCTCACGGCGGTGGGTGTCCTTGAAGCAATTAACACCATAGGTCAACCGACGCGCTACGCCCTCGCCCACGGTCACCACCACGACCACCTTGCCTGCACGAACTGTGGCTTGGTAGTACATATACACTGCACACTCCCTGATGCACCGCTACCAGCACATCCTCAGTTTGCCAAGATTAGCCACCACGAGGTAACCTACTACGGTCTATGTCACACGTGCTCTTCGCGCTAGCCCTCCTCGTCACGAGCGGCTTCCCTACCCTGCTGCACGCGCAGGCGGAAATTCACAATGATCTCAAGGAGACCGTGACAGCTGAGGTTATTTCTATCAATGATACCTACGAACGAATCATTCCTGGTACCGAAACCTCTATTTCTATTCAAGAGATTACCATTCGCTTCAAGGAAGGTGCTAAAGCTGGCGAGCTCGCCACCTTTGAAAATGAACTTACCCCACTCACACCCGGGCAAGGAATCTTCGTAAACCGCGTCGAAACCTTTAACGGCGAGGAGTACATCATTTTGATGGATGTCGACCGACGCGTTGAGCTTGTCGTACTGGGGTTACTAGCGGTTGCACTCATCGTCTTTTTTGCCGGTCGGCAAGGCCTCTTTGCCCTTGGCTCGCTTGCGCTCTCAGTAGCCGCCATTTTATTCCTCCTGGTACCCGCCCTCCTTCAGGGCTACGACCCAGCACTCACGAGCCTTCTCATCGCTGGCGTCATTCTCGCCCTCGTCCTCTACATCACCCACGGGGTGAAGCCACGTACGCACATTGCTTTTGTCGGTACCTGGGCCGCTGTCATGGTTACCTGTCTCATTGCCTACGTGAGTGTTCGCACTATGCACTTAACCGGCATGAGTTCCGACGCCGCCACTTTCCTCAACTTCGCCACCCGCGGCTCACTCGATTTCTCCGGACTTCTCTTGGGCAGCATCATCATTGGTATCTTGGGTGTCTTGGACGACGTCGCCATTACACAAGCCTCCGTAGTACAGGAATTGAAAGCGGCAAATACCTCGCTCGGGGTACGCGAGCTCTACACACGTGCGATTCGCGTCGGTCGCGACCACGTTGGCTCGCTCGTAAATACACTCGCCCTGGCGTACGTCGGCGTCTCACTCCCCCTTGTCCTCTTCTTTGCGCGTGCTGAAGGCAGTATCACCCATACACTCAACCAGGAAATTATCGCCGTGGAGCTCGTGCGCATCATCATCGGCAGCATTGGCCTCGTGCTGGCTGTCCCCTTCACTACCTTTGTCGCTTCCTACTACTACGGCAATAAAACGAGTGTTGTAAGTGAGCCGCATGCACATGGGCATAGCCACGGACACCACCACCACTAAGAAGGCAGACACCACTGCACCACAATTTCACCCCAACCCCAAGACTAGTGATGTTGTCTAAAATGGGCTACTATTGCCGTATGAGTACCGATACGAACAAAGCCCTCATCGACCGTTTGAGTCGCGCCGAAGGCCAAATTAAAGCCCTCAAGCGCACGCTCGAAGAAGGTGAAGCGGTTGACTGCAAGAACTTTATTGCCCAAGTTAAAGCTGCCCGCAGCGCACTCCGTGCGGTAAATGAGCAGTTCATCATGAGCCACATCAGCTCCTGCCAATCACTCCCACCGGCTGAACGTGACGCCCAGATGCAAGAAGCCATCAAACTCCTCGCAAGCGACTAGTGACTAAAGTCCGACTATACTACTTGCTGGGAGTAGGGTCATTAAACCGCGGCGAGACCAAAGGTCTCGCCGCGGTTTTATAGTTTCGTACCGTACTTGCATCTAAAGCTCTTTAATATAGACTTCGAAACAGCACCACAAGAGGATCTTTGCCATGGCCCACATACAGCCGAGCCGGCCGTACAACTTTAATGAACTGTCTGAACTTCGGTGGCGATACAAAGACCGCAAGTTCATCGGACCAATGCCACTGCTTGATGACCCAATCTTGGTGGCCGGACTACTCTTTGTACCGTTCAATTCTTGGTCAACTCGCACCATTGAGTCGGGAACGCATCGCGGGAATGGTGTGCCGCACGTCTGCCTTGCGTTTCACCACGACTTCGCTGACAGCGATCTCCAGTGGATACCGATCACCCATGAAGCACGAGAACAGCTGCTTCAGGGAGGCTACGTTGAGGGTACTCCAACGCTCGGCTTCACCGATATGCATGAGCTTAAGCTCAGCCAGCGCGGCAACCAAACTGTCGTAACGAATTGGTTCAAGACTGATGCCGACGTCATGCAGTACCTGGCCGCTGGAGCCAGCCTCCATGCTGATGGTCGCATCACCTGGTAACGCAAAAGCCGGAGCAATTGCTCCGGCTTTTTTCAATGTATCCGTAATTACTTCCCGCCTTTCTTTCGTTCGCCTTCCTTGAGGAGCTGCTTACGCAAACGAACTGAAACCGGACATACCTCCAGGTATTCGTCTTCGAGCATAATTTCGAGACCGATTTCAATCGTCATCGCGCGGTGTGGCGTGAGGGTAATCGCGTCATCGTTACCGGCAGCACGCATGTTGGTGAGCTGCTTCCCCTTGGTTGGGTTCACAATCATTTCTTCACCCTTACTCGTGTTACCAATCACCATCCCTTCGTATACCTCGGTACCAGCACCAATGTAGAGTTCACCACGATCCTGGAGACCAAAGAGGGCGAAGCCAAGTGCCTTGCCAGTCGCCATTGAGGTCATTGAGCCCACCTTTCGCTTCTTAATTTCTCCTGCGTATGGACGGAACTCAATAAACTGTGAGGCCAAGATACCTTCGCCCTTTGTATCTACCACGAACTGGTTCTTGTAGCCCAAGAGACCACGAGTCGGCCCTTCAAACATGAGGCGTACCTGGTTCTCGTGCATAATCATGTTCTGCATAATAAAGCCACGGTTTGAGAGACGCTCAATTACCGCACCCTGGTACTCGTTTGGAATATCGACAGTCACCTCTTCAAACGGCTCAAGCTTCACCCCGTTCTCTTCCTTAATGATTACGCGCGGCTGTGAGACTGAGAGTTCATAGCCTTCACGGCGCATGTTCTCAAGGAGTACGGCAATGTGCATTTCTCCACGGCCACGTACATCAAAGACGTCACCCTTAGAGAAATCTACCTGGAGACCCACGTTGATCTCGAGCTCCTTCTGGAGTCGTTCACCAATCTGGCGACTCGTCACGTACTTTCCTTCCTTACCCGCAAACGGAGAACTGTTTACCAAAAACTGCATCGCAACGGTTGGCTCATCTATGGTAATTGCTGGAAGCACTTCTGCGTTCTCGTTATCAGTGAGCGTCTCACCGATACCGATTCCTTCAAGACCAGCCACGAGCACAATGTCGCCCGCAAACGCTTCTTCGAGCTCCACCTGAGAGACGCCACGGTAGCCTGAAAGCTTCACCACCTTACCCTTACGTGTCTCCTGGTCAGCGTGCTTAATAAACACCTGCTGCCCCTTCTTCATTGCGCCGTCGTAGATACGCGCGACCGCCAAACGGCCGAGGAAGTTATCGTAGCCGAGGTTAAATACCTGAGCGCGGAGTGCCTCGCCTTCGGTGTGCCCCTTCGCTGCAGGCACGTACTCAAGTACGGTATCAAGGACTGGAGAGAGATCCACCATGTCATCGGTCAGCTTGCGCTTTGCTACACCCTGGCGACCAATGGCGTATACCACTGGGAAGTTAGCTTGCTCGTCGGTCGCACCGAGCTCAAGGAAGAGCTCCAAAACCTGCTCTTCACAGCGATCTGGGTCAGCGGCTGGCTTATCAATCTTGTTGATAATCACAATCGGCTTGAGGCCAAGCTGGAGCGACTTTTTGAGCACGAAACGGGTCTGCGGCATTGGCCCTTCCTGCGCGTCCACTACCAAGAGTACTGAGTCGATTGAACGAAGTACGCGCTCCACTTCAGAACCGAAGTCGGCGTGGCCCGGAGTGTCCACAATGTTGATTTTAGTGCCCTTGTACTCAACCGAGGTGTTTTTGGCGTAAATAGTAATCCCACGTTCACGCTCAATCGCGTTACTATCCATGGTTGCACCAGCTTCACGGGAACCAGTAAATTCCATCAACCCGTCAGTGAGGGTCGTTTTTCCGTGGTCTACGTGGGCAATAATCGCAATGTTTCGAATCTCTTGGCTCATACAATAATCTTAAAAATAAAAAGTGCGCACGAGGCGCCAATTAAGGTGGCACTAGTATGCCCTGAAACCGCCTTTTGGTCAATCGACACACCCAAAACCGCGGCGGGCCAAAGGCCCGCCGCGGTTTTGCGTTTCGTAATATTTAATTTTTTATATTAAATATTATATTTTCACCTCAATCGTCGACTCAGCGCGTACACGCTCGATAACCGCATTTGTCGCAGCTCCCTGCTTCTCGTAGAGCAGCTGTTCACGTACCTGTGCTTCTACCTCCTCAAACGCCGGTGCAGCTTCCATCTGGGCTGCGGCTGTGTCGTAGTAGCTACGCACTTCTTCATCAGTCACGACCAGCGCCTGCACTTCTGGCGTCGACTTCAGGTATGCGTCGACAATAAGCTGGTCGCGCAAATCACTGCGCATCGCCGCGTCATCGAGTCCGGCTCCAGCGAGTACACTCGCAAGCTGCTCTGCACCACCAAACTGAGATTCAAGTTTTGCCACCTCAGCCTCTACCTGTTCGTCGGTGGCGGTAAAGCCACCTTCGATTGCCTTCTGCATCATCAGGACCGTGTTTACCAAAATAGTTACCGCCTGGTTCTTTACCTCTGCCGCCACCTCAGGATCGGTAGCTGGGTCAAAGCCTTGCTGCACCGCAATCGCTGCTGCTTGGTCGTAGCTCTGCTGAAATTCAGCTACACGCACTTCTTCACCATTCACAACAGCCACTACCGCTGGGTACTCTACGCCACCGACCATCGCGGTTGACGCCATTTTATTAGTGTAGAACCAGTACGCCCCGGCGGCTACGAGTAACGCAGCGACAATTAGGGCGCCAGCTATTACTTTTGTTTTATTAGCTGGAGTCTCTGCCACTGCAGCCACCTCTCCTGCTACCGGCGTATCAACCACTTCGTGTACCGCAACTGCTTCAGTTGCTGCTTGTTCTGTGGCCACAGCCTCAGCTGGTGCTTCTGGAGTCACTTCTGGTGTTTCTATCGACGGCACGACCGGCGTATCGGTGTTCATTCCTTCTTGTGAATTTTCAGGTTGCATAACAAAAAATTAATTTCCTACTAAAATACCACACGTTTGGGCAATGTATGGCAATTTCTATGACGACTTCAGTATCAGCGCCCTTTTTTCAGCGTGTGTCAAACTACGAATGGCGTGTTCCCGCTTCTGCGCCTCACTGCGGTTTATTGCCTGCTCCTCGTATACCAACACTACTGGGCGTCGCCCTTTAGTGTACTTCGCTCCTTTGTCGCTCTCGTTGTGCTCCTGTAGCCGCCGCACCATATCGCGCGCAATCCCCGTGTAGAACGTGCCATCTGCGCAGGTGAGCACGTACACCGTATACCCGGCTTCCATAGTCATCACTAAATGCCACCAAGTGCACTGACGTATGAGCTAATAAAGAGCGGTACTGCAAAGAGGAGTCCAAGAATTGGTAGGACCACCATCGCCACTGTCACCCAGACAATTATTTGCAAGTATCGTCGCGTCTTCTCTACAGCCGACTCCACCTTAATGAGTCGCGCTTCAATCGCCTCAAGCTTCGCTAAGATTTGTGGTTCCATATAGCTATCATACCCCACTACCACCCGTATTCTGAGTAGGTCACCCCGTTGCGGTAGTGCTCCAGCGCTTCGCGGACGTAGTGCACCATATTAGACGGCAGTGCCTCAAGTGAAAACCACGCGAGGTCATCACACTTGTGTGGTTCAGCATTAACGATTTCACCTTCATACTTGGTAGCTACCATGAAAAAATCCACTCGTTCATCGTTCGCTGCTTTACGAAACATCGTGTGCACTACCGTCAAATCTGCGGGATCAATCACTACCCCAATCTCTTCCCTAATCTCGCGCGCGCAGCCTTCGCGCGCCGTCTCCCCGCCATCGAGATGCCCAGCCGGCACGCCGTAGTTACCGTCCTCAAACCCAGTTTGAAACCGCCGTTGTAATAAAATCTGTCCATCCTTCATTAGAAATAAATACGCCGAACCAATGTACGTAAATCGAGTAGTCATAATTACCAGTATACCAACACTCGCTCAACTTTTGCATTTTGCATTTTTATATTTAAAATCTTATGCCCTTGCCACCGCAAACCCCCACCTGGTATCCTTACCCCGTATGCCAATGATAATTTTTATAGTAGCTATTGCTGCTGTAGCGCTAGGAGGCGCTATGTACTACCGCACCGGAACAGAAGCTACGACAACACCAGACGCGACCGCAACCACCGAAGGAGCTCCTGCAACAAGTGGGATTAGTAACATGCTCGACGCTGCCGAAGGCGCGGCTGACGCAATAGAACAAGGTATGGGTGGTGCTGGAGCAGTGGTTGACACTCCTGCCGATGAAACCCCCACCCCAACGAGTGACTCCACCTACGAAGACGGCACCTACACCAAAACCGGTGCGTACGTCTCACCGGCCGGCCAAGAAACGGTTACCGTGAGCCTCACCCTCGAAAATGACATCATCACCGATGCCACCTTCACCGGGAACGCCACGAACCCAGGGAGTGTCCGCAACCAAAGCAAGTTTGCTGAAGGCTACAGCACCCTCGTCGTCGGCAAGAGCATCGATGCGGTTGCACTCACTGTCGTCAACGGCTCATCACTGACCGGCATCGGCTTTATGGATGCGCTTGATGCTATCAAGGACGACGCAAAAATGTAGTGGTCGTGTTTTAAAATATCCAAATTCTGCGTTGTCTACACCTCACGAGGTTCACCGTATGTCCATATACGTTTCACCTCATTCGGTTTGACGCCTTGAATTTGAAAATTTTCTAAACCCGCCCGTTAACTAAGGTTTAGCCCGGCTCAAGTAACTAGAAAAAATCAGCTGTAAATCCGGCTGATTTTTTCATACGCATTTCATGGTTCACGACACAGTATTCAAAATCATAGGCAAAGAGTGCCTCAGGCGCCATAAAGAAAAGTGCTGAGGAAAGACCGTCCGCGAGTACCGCCGTCTCTGCGTACACGAAGCTGGCGAGCACCGCTGTTGGTGAAGAAGCATCATGTGGGTCGATATAGTGATTCCGGTCCCGCCAGCGCCGACGATTAATCGCTGAAGCACAGAGCGCACCTCCCGTAATCTGCAGGCAACCAATAATCTTCTTCGGATCATTTGGGTCTTCAAGTCCACAAGAAATTGGCTCCCGGTTTGCACTGTAGTACCGTATATCCCCTGAGCCATCTACTAAGAACCGCACCACCCCCTCCATCAAGAGCATCTCGTACAGCTGATCAATCAAAAACCCCTTCCCGAGCGCCCCTAAGTCGAGGAGTACATGCTGGTGCAATTCAATGTGGTGATTATCGACAATCGTCAGTGCCTCGGCAAAGGCTGGCACCTCCCGTACTGCAGCCTTTGGCGTCAGACTATACTCCGCGTCGTACCCGGTGTCAGAAAGTGCAAAACCAATCGCGGGGTTAATCTTCCCCTCTGTGGCGTCGTGGAGCTCGGCGTAGAGTCGGAGCATAATCACTAGTTCACCTGGCACAGCAACCATTCCCACCTGTGTCGAGAGAGTACTCACGAGTGAGTCAGGCTTAAAGCGTGAGTAGAGTGCATCAAAGGCATGCGTACGCGCCTCAACAAGCGCATACAGTTCACGAAGTCGCGCCTCTGGTAACTCATCCCAAATAGTCACCGAAAATTGCGTGCCGAGCGCCTGCCAAACATGTTTCTCCATCTAAAAAGTATGCCACCTTAGGCCAGGCCTGGGAAGTAATCTGTCACTATCCGTCGACGAGGTACTCCCATAGTGCGCAAGAGACTGCGGTACGCATTAACTAAGCCTGGCGGCCCAGAAATGTAGTAGGTAGCTGATGCCCACTCCGATACGTGTCGCTTGAGCATTGCTTCGGTGATAAACCCAGTCTCATGGACGAGTTCACTCTCGGCTGTATCTGAAAGTACATGTACCAGCTTCACCCCCACTGCCCCGGCAGCCATAAATAAATCTTGATACGCAATATCGCTTTCAGTCTTATTGCAGTAGAACAACGTCGCATTGAGGTGCTCACCTGCCGCTACAGCCGAGCGTACAAAACTCACAAACGGTGTCACCCCAATCCCACCTGCTATAAACACGCGGTGTTCAGTAGTTCGGTCGAGGGTAAAATCGCCCGCTCGCTGCGCGGCATAGAGCGTATCACCAGGCACCATTACGCTAAGTGCCTGCTTCCAGCTACTTGGCTGCGGAACTTCACGGACAGCAAAGGAAACTTCCTTCGTGCCAGGAGCAGACGCAATGGTGAAGTACCGGCGAATACCACGCACATCAGGCTTCTCGTGCGGCAGTGTCCACTCCATGTACTGCCCCGGTACAAACGAAACCAGCTGTTCACTTGCAAAGGTATATTCCACCGTTGCCGCCCCTACGTCTGTCTTCCGTAGGAGCGTTACGCGAAGTCGTGCCGGCTTGTCGGCGACAAACGTCACCAGGTTCGCCACGAGAAGTGCCAGCTCAGGTGTGCCGTATACTGGGCCAATATGAAATGGTACCGAAGACAAAACTGCAGCCACCGCAGCATACGCGTACTGCAAACGCTTCGTGCTCGGCAATGATAGCGGCTCGGTCAGCATGAAGGCAGCAAAGAAAATCGTTGGCCAAGAAATAAAGTGCCGTACCACCAGCTCGCTAATTGGCGATGGTTGCCAGAAAACGGCAATCACCGTGAGGAGGCTAACCCCAACGTACGTCAACACCAAAGGCCATCGTCGCGTCTTAATCACTACCGCCGTACCCGCAAGGAGCACAACCGGGAGGAGGTACCGTGAACCCACCCACCACTCCGCTCCCAAGTAGCCAAACAAACTGGCGAGCACGAGGACCAACGCCACTGGATTAAACACGTGCCGCAAGCGATAGCGCACCACGTACTTCAGCGCAATCGCTACCGCCCCAATGAACGCGAGTATAAGGAGCGGCAGCGGTGCCGACTCAGGAGTAAGAATCAAAAAGAGAATAAGCCCGGTGATGAACGACGATTCAATATTTCCCGGCGCCTTAAAAACGTATACACATACACTGTGACCCACCGCGACACCGACAAGCACTGCAGCGAAAGAAGCCACGAGTGCCAAGGGGGTTACTGCAAGCACACCTGCAACCGAGAGCGTCAACGCCGCAAACGAAATGAGCGTAAGTGCGTAGAGAACCACGCGGTACATCGTCGTCTGATCAAGCCATGCTGCTAGTTGTTTCATACCTTTATATATAGAGTAACACTTCTAGTATACCAATCGCTGTCTACCATACAAAAAAGCAGCACCTTTGGTGCTGCTTGTATTCACAAAAAATCTAGACCGTCATACCAAGCTCTTTGAAGACAAAACTCCATACGTCGGTCATTTCTTCCACTGTCTTGCTCACAGCACTTGAACCACCGTGCCCCGAATCGAGCTCAACCCGGAGGAGTACGGGATGTACCGACTGTGTCGCCTGCTGAAGTCGCATTGCCATTTTATAGGAATGCATCGGGTGCACCCGATCATCGCTATTTGAAGTGGTGATGAGGACTGCCGGGTACGGGGTCCCATCAACCACATTGTGGTACGGGCTATACGTCAGCAAGTAATCACGCATTTCCGGGTCATCAGGATTACCGTAGTCCGGAATCCAGTAGACCCCACCAAAGAACTTATGGTACCGCAACATGTCAGTGACTGGCACCGACGCGATTGCGGCACGAACCAAGTCAGGACGCTGCGTCACGATAGTCGAAGTGAGGAGACCCCCATTACTTCCACCTTTGATGCAGAGTTTATCCCGTGAGGTGTACCGAGTGTCATAGAGCCACTCAATTACCGCGGCAAAGTCGTCGAAGACATTTTGCTTGTTCTTTTGCATACCGCCTTCATGCCACGCCTGACCAAACTCACCACCACCCCGCAGGTTAGCTACAACGTACACACCCCCACGCTTAATGAATGGGAGAATGGACTTCTGAAAGCCGGGTGTCAAACTAATGTCGAATCCCCCGTAGCCGTAGACGACCGTGGGATTCTCTCCATTGCGCTGAAGACCACTCCGATGAATCACAAACATTGGTACACGGGTACCATCGCGCGAGACACACCACTGTTGCGAAGTCACGACCGTATCTACGTCAAACCCCACAGCTTGCTGGTAGATCAAATCAATACTGCCGGACTCTAAATCCATACGGTAATGACTCGGCGGCACCGCAAATGAACTCATCTCAAAGAAAATCTCGCTGCCTTCACGTTCATAGGTAAAGCCCTTAAGACTCCCCAACGCGGGCAACGAAACTACCTGAACCAAGGTACCCATGAGGTCATGCTCACGCACAACGGTCACGACATTCTCAAGAGACTGAACAAACATTTTCTCACCGACCAGTGCAATATCTTCAAGCACATGGCTACTCTCAGGAATGCAAACAGTCGGCACTGCACCCTGAAGCACCGCTTCAAGCGAAACCATTCGCACGTGCCAATTGGGCGCATGCTCGTTGGTCCGAAGGTACAGCTGGCCACGATGCATCACCCCGTAGTATTCAACCCCGAGCTGACGTTCGATAATCTTTGTCCATGACCCAACACCGGCGTTCTTGAGGTACAACTCTTGCCACTTCCGACCAGTTTCAGTGTCCTGACCATATACATGGGCAAGGAGATACTGACCGTCGTATGACACACTCAAGCTCGGACTATCCGTCCGCGCAAGCTGCTCACCAAAAACGAGCGTGTCATCCTCATAGTTGCTGCCTAACCGATGCAGGTAGATACGCTGGTAAAACTTACCGTCGCGCACAACATCATCGATTGCAATTCGCGGGTCACGCTTCGCGTAGTAGAAACCTGTTCCATCAGGCAACCATGCCTGGAAACGCGGGTAGTACATATCTGGAATCACATCTGGCAAATCTGCACCGGTTGCGATGTCCATCACGCGAATCTCTTTTTTGTCATTGCCCGCATACGAAACCATGTAGGCCATACGCGTGGCGTCACGACTTGGCACAAAGCCAGTCACAACCGTCGTTTTTGACTCCGACAACTCGTTTTCATCAATGAGCAACCGGGGAGTACCCGAAAGCCCATTGGAAACATAGAGGCAAAACATATCTTGATCAGAACGGCGCTGCCAAAAAAAGTACGTACCCTGACGCGGTGTTGGCAAACCGACAACGTCGGCTGAGAACAACGCCTGCATCTCTTGACGCAAGACTTCGCGTCCAGCTTGGCGCGAAAAATATTCCTCGGCAGCTGCCGCTTGGTCGGACAACCATGACAGCACCTCTGGATTACTAGTATCCTCAAGGTACTGCAGCTCGTCAGTAAACGGAGCGGGTTTTCTCGTGTTGATGTTCATATCTATCCTCATGTTGTAAGGTTCCAGTTCCAGCCATAGAAAACCATACTAAAGTAGTACTGTCAAAAATTGTCAGCCTACGTCACTACAAAAAACACCCCTGAGTGGGGTGTTTTTTACCAGGCACTTACGCAGTGGCAACTACTGCGTCATCGGCTACTTCAGGCTCATGAGCAGGAGTAGTTTCTTCCGTTGGAGTTTCCACGACCGGCGTAGCTTCCGGCGCGGTGGTCGCTTCGATAATTTCTTCTACCATAAAAAATGTATGGTTAGCTACTAATGCGGCAGGTTGAGTATACGTTGGTAAACCCAAATGACCTAATACAGCAATAGCCATAGAAAAAGCGAGCGAAGGATTCCTTCGCTCGCTGTGTATGTAGCTTAGTCGCCACCACCTCCACCGTCGCCACCACCCCCGCCACTGTCACCGCCAGAATAGCTTCCGCCCGAATCATCGCGCGTATCGTTCCGGCTCGAAGGCGTATGGTCATGGGTAGACGAACGCCGCGGTGCATCTGAGTCACCCGACAAAAGGTGCAACAGCATAAGATCGTTGCCAGTATCACTACCAGTTTCGTTCTGGCGCCGGCGTTGTGTTTCTCGCCCCGTCACCGAGTGTGGTGCCGTCGGCTGTACCGATATTGGTCGCTGCGGCCGAGTCGGTTCACGCTTCTCTTTCTTGGCGGGGATCATGAACAACCCGAGAACGAGGAGAGCCCATGCCCACCAGTAGTCCATAAAGACAGTCTGTAACATAGTTCATTTCCTTTCTCTTGCGTGTGTCTAGCTTTTATTATGTCACAGTATGACCATTTTGTCGAAAAGTCCTCAGTTTGAATGCTCTCTATACACGTCACAATGGGACTAACTATTCATGAAAGACTTACCGAGGCAATCCGTCTTCTCTTGTATACCCATCAACATATACACCATCAACCATGAAAACTAACACATTCATTACCCTCGCTGTTGTCGCCGCCATTGCCGGCAGCGCAATTGTTCCAAGCAGTGCCAGCGCCCTCAGCTGCCTCCCGACCGACATGTACCTCAAGGATATCGTCGGCAAAGATGACGTTGTCGTGTTTGAAGCGACTGCCACTAAGCAGCTGAAAGAAAAGGCGTATACCGCTGAAGTAGTAACCGTCAGCGATGCACTCCAGGGGTACGTCGAGGAAACTACCTTCGTCTATCACCAACTCGATGAAACCTGGGGCTACCTCTGCAACCCAGGACCAGCGGAGAAAACTGGCGAAACAAGCATCTACGTTGCTGGCCGGGATGACTTTGGCAAGTACCAAGTGTACCAACGCCTCGAAGTAGACAGTGAGCTCGCTACAACACTCGTAGCTGACATCGCCGAGGCTGAAGTTGAAGGCGAAGTATCAGAGATTACCGCCGTCGATCGGAGCAACCAAATCATGACGACCATCAGCGACATGCTGAACCAAATCGTCATTCTCCTTAAGGAGCTACAGTACTGGAAAAGCGTGAAGTAATGAAAAACAAACGGCCGCGAGCGGAGCTTAGCGGCCGTTTTGCTACCCCACGCATTGAGTTGCTTAAAGTACAAAAATCTGGCATTATGTCGCGACGTTTTACAACCAGGAAACGTAATTAAGAAGAGATTGCCGGTTCGTCTAATGGTAGGACTTCGGTTTCTGGTACCGACTATTGGGGTTCGAGTCCCTGACCGGCAGCACTTAGCAACAATCACCCGTAAAGGGTGATTTTGCGTTAGTGCTGCCAGGTCAGGGACTCAAAGCTACGCCTAGGAGAGTCCTAGCTATGGCCGACATGACCTACAGCAGCTCGCGAAGATGTATGACGAAGGCGCGCTCCAGGCAGTCATCGACAAGACGTATGATCTCTCAGAAATAGTTGAAGCCCATCCCTACGAAGACGCCGGCCGCAAAAAAGGCAATGTAGTGGTAACGATAGCATAAACCTCAATCTTGGTCGCTAATGCATCAAATCTATTCTTAAGAAATTTTAAGTTTTAAAGCTTTTGAGATGGATGTATCTCAAAAAGTTTAATCAAAAAAAATATTACCACTAAAAAGATGACGTAAAAGATGACGTACTTAAATATGTCGCCAATAACGAAAGCTAAATAAGATGTATCCAAACCTTTATTTACAACATCCCAATAATACGGATGCTGATTCGCTCGATTAATTACCGAAATAATTCCTGGCAATGGAACGAGTGCACTGATACCCATTAGTATGATTTTGGTACGCTGATTAATTGCATAACGAATTACATGATTCTTTGCGGAAATAATAAAGAAAACCACAAAAGGAACAAGAGTAATAAGTGAAAATGGAAGTAACACTAAACTATAGTTGAAGAAAATATATCCTAAACTAAATATGTCAAAAGGTGTATTTAGTACACAGTCTCGTGTACAACCATAAAAAATATATAGAAAATAACCTATAACAAGATACGTAAAGAATATAATAAACGGACTGAGAATAAACAGGGGGACAAATCGTTTCATGTAATAAGTATATAGTACAGAAAATGATGTGCAGCTATTATACACATCACTATTTCACCGCATCTTTCCCTCCCTACCGACTCTACTCTTCCTTTGCTACACTACCCCTATGCAAACCAGCGGACTACACCACATAACCGCCATCACCGGCGATGTGCAAGCAAACCTTAGCTTCTAAAAATGCGTACATACAAAAAACCGCCCAACCCCACTGGGATCAAGCGGCCCTACTCCGAAACGGATACATAAAGAAAAAACGCGGCGTTTTTCTATAGTAATCTTCTGCTTCAGCACCAAACCGGGCGAGGGTTTCTTTTTCCTGAAACCACCCGGCGATGAGCATCGTCGCCAGGAATAGTGCCTGCAGCACATAGAAGAGCTCGTCGTACGATGCAGGTTCAGGAAACCACGAGGTCAGATTCATCAGGAACAAGCCGGTGTACATGGGATGCCTGGTGTACCTAAAGAGTCCTGTCGTAATTAACCCTTGTGTTCTACCTTTACGAAGGTACAGAATGTGGATGCAATACATGAAGATGACCATGCCTGCAGTGTCTAGTATACGAACCAATGACCACTCTATTGCTTTGGTCTCAAAGAGCAGTACGCACAGCGCGAAAGAAAACATCATGGTCAATTGCGGGATTGTTCCCCAGCGCATGAAAGTATTTGCCTTTTCCGAATCCATCACGAACCCTCCGTTTACACTAGCGAAAACACTAACACACCTCCAGAAAATTCCAAGACTCTACTCCTTCCCCTCACCCACCCCCGCTGCAACGGTTTATTAAGGTCTAAATTATGGCCACTATGTAGGCTTACAGGCTGCACGAGTGGCCCTTTTTATTACCTACCAACTACCTATCAAGCAATTGCATTGCGCTATACTTAATTAGTATCTATTTATATAACTACACCCTCCTATGCAAAATCTGCAATTTTCTATCCAGATCACTACCTCACGAGAAAAAGTGTGGCGGACCATGCTCGAAGACGCAACCTATCGAATTTGGACTGCTACCTTTATGCCGGGTTCATACTTTGAAGGTGATTGGCGTGAAGGGTCAACCATGCGTTTTTTAGCAAAACATGAAGACAGTGACAAAGTAAGTGGAATGAAGGCGCACGTGCGAGCTAATAAAACCCATGAGTTTATTTCACTTGAACACTTCGCAGAAATTCATGAAGATGTCGAGCATCCATGGGCAGAGACCGGCTTTGAAAACTATACCTTTAGGGAATCCGCCGATGGGACTACGGTTATTGTTGACATGCTCAATGTTCCTGACGAGTACGCCGGTATGTTTGAAGAATCATGGCCAGCTGCACTTATACAACTCAAAGAACTTGCGGAACAAGCGTCATCTTAGCTCCGTAAAACCTTCTCCATCGCTTTTCCTCGAGCGAGTTCATCAACTAGCTTATCAAGATAGCGGATTTCGCGCATAGTCGGCTCTTTGACGTCTTCTACACGCACCCCACAGACAACGCCCGTGATACGAAAGCGCGCGGGGTTCATTTTTGGTGCACTCGCAAAAAAAGTTTCAAAGTCAGTTCCTTTTTTGATTTCACGCTCTACGCCTTTGGCGGTGTAGCCTGTGAGCCAGCGAATCACCGTATCAACTTCTGCTTTCGTCCGCCCCTTCTTTTCTGCTTTAGCAATATAGAGTGGATACACACTCCCGAAGCTCATAGTGTAGATGCGATGCTTGGTCATAGTCAATTCATGCTAGCACACACAAAACGAAAGAGTATACTAGGTTGTATATGAAATTCATTGTTACCTACCAAATGCCCCACCAAGGGCTTGATGCGTGGATGCAGTTACCCGAGGCGGAACGGAAAGCACAAGAACTCGAGATGCAAGCCAATTGGAACGTTTGGCTTGATAGCCACAAGAGCGCCATCATTGAAACGGCTGGTGTTGGTAGGCCAAAGCGCATTACCGCTCGTGGCGCCGAGGATGCTCGAAACGATATCATGATGTACTCGTTCGTCGAAGCAGAATCACTTGAAGCAGCTACCGCTATCTTTATCGATCACCCACACTTCGGCATTCCTGGTGCCACTATCGAAGTCATGTCGGTCAATACAGCAGTGAGTTAACGCTTACGGCCATCGGTGCGTGTAATCTCATAGGGTCGCATCATGGCAGGTGCCGATTTGCACATTGATGTATTTGAAGAGTACACTTTTAGTTTCTTCAAGAATTTCAGCTGGAGTAACTACCGAAAAGGAATAGTCTGTGCTGTATAATCAGTGTATACCTATGAAATATATTTTATACCTCATACTCGTTGTGGTCTTTTTTTATGGAGCAACTCCCTACAACGCTGCAGCAGCCACTAGTACTAACCAAGCAGCTCAGATTGAAAGTTTAAAAAAGTTACTCGTACAATTGCAGGCCCGGCTCGCAATCTTAACCGCAAAGAATACGGCAACTGCCACCATCCCGACACTCACCTATGAACGCAAAACTAATTACGTGGACGAAAATATCAATCGTTTCGGAGTAACCTTACTCTACTCCGGACCAACCTCATGCTCGGCAACAGCAAAAAAATACAGAGTGTACTTTGGTGACGGCACTTCTGCTCCTGCTGACTGCAAAGGTGTGGTTGACCATATATACAAACGAAGTGGTACGTACACCGCAAAATACACTGAAAATGGAACAGTGATTGCAAAGGTGAAAATTGTACTTGATGGAAGCACACCCAAACCAACCCTTACCATTCCAGCACCTCTCTACGATTCTCCAGCAATTACTGCCACCATGAATGTTGTAAGTACTGGGAATCGCTCAATTAAAGTGACTGGCGTTATTACCCCGCCTAAAAATTGTGTCGGTACCGAGCAAATGGAAGTACAGCTACGCTTCACTGATGAAAACATGGTTTCATACACACTGAGCACATGTAAGCCACGAGAGTTTGAAATGTCCACTACGTACGATACGAGCTCCCTCAACTTCTTCCCTGAACTACGCACTCGCTGGGTAGATGCGACAAATAACACCTGGACATACACAGATCTAGTCCGATATCGTGTCGACTTCTCCCTTTCTGACGATACTCCACAAATTATCAAACTCGGTGCAGCTTCAAAGGGCTAGCCCTGTACACTGACGGAAGCTCATTACGGCATGCAACTCTTAAACAAATATTTAGCACTCAGGAGAGACATTAATCGGCGTTCACTCGTGGGTATGGGCTTACTCTATGTATTTGTAGGAGTCGTTTCCGCATACTTGTTTGCTACAAAAATTCACTTGGACTACACTCACGAAACCATGGGTGACCTAAAGTCTTGGTACAGCTTCAGTCGCTTTGGGGATAACGTTTACTGGAAGCACGGTTCAGTCTTTTCACCCTACATACAACTACCAGCTGATAGAGACACGTTTACGACTCTTCATCAGACACTGGCATACGACAAAAATAATATTTACTTTTCTGAAAAGCCGCTTTCAGTTACCACTGAGCAGTTTAAGCACTTTGTTTTTGTTCGATGTGAAGGTAATCCAGTTTACTTAATATCTGATGTCAAAAACAATGTATACCAAATTGATGGGTGGCACCTATCGACCTCCGATACTCCGCTCGAACTTATTCAGTACATAGACAACGCCGATACCCCGGACACCAACCCACTAACGTTTGAACTTGAATCTAGATGTACAAAGATACTCGAAAGATAGTTGAGTAATTCAGCTCGTTAGCCATCACTTCTTTAAGTCACCCGCTAAGCCGCAGTAATATTTCCCAACCTGAACCGGCTCTTTCAGTATGAATAACACATTAGTTGGAGCAATCGCCGTCATTGTCATTGTTGTTGGTGGTATTTGGTACTGGTCAACACGTGATGTAGTCGTAACCACTACCCCAGAGCCAGCCGTACCCACACCTGTCGTCACCCCGCAAGCAACCGCGAGTACCTACACGAACAACGAACTAGGCTATTCGATAACCCTCCCAACGAAGCAAGCCTCAACCGCGAGCGAAATCCTTTACAGTGTTGATACTGCCTACTCATATACCAAAGACCCCGATACGGTTATTAAGGGCGTGCAATTCACTATCCCTGGCGGATTAATTGGCAACACCAATCTAAGCAAGGACACCTACCTCAGCATTGAATCACTGGATGATGTGACGACCTGCGAGGCTGAAGCCTTTATTGCGTCTGAATCGGTAACCTCACGCATGATTACTGACGGTGGCAAAAGCTACTCGTTTGCCACCACGAGCGAAGGGGCGGCCGGTAATCGCTACGACGAATACCTCTACGTGCTACCTGACTCAAGTCCATGCACCGCACTACGCTACTACATCCACACGACCGCTCTCGAGAACTACCCGGCAGGTACCGTCACCGCCTTCAACCAAACTGCCCTCCTCAACACCTTCGACCAAATCCGCCAATCACTTACGTTCACTGAGTAACCAACAACTACGCAGCACCGCATTAAAACTACAGCCACCAGAAGCTGTAGTTTTTTAGTACCAATCTTTGCTACACTACCTCTATGACCAAACTCGCGTCAGGTGTTGTTCACACTATTCCCGCCGACTTGCGAAAGGCGCTTTTGCATACCGACGCGGTGGCTGCCGCTTGGAATAGCCTCACCCCCTTAGCGCGGAACGAGTGGATTTGCTGGACCACCTCAGTGAAACTCGCAAAAACGAGGCAAGAGCATGTAGAACGTGTTGCCTACGACATAACCCACGGCAAACGCCGTCCGTGCTGCTGGCCAGGCTGTCCGCATCGCCAGAAAGGCACAAAATAAGGAATCGGCGTATACTATTTGCTATAACATAAACCACAATGTATTTCTTTCTTTTCAACTTCCTCAGTTTTTGGCT
>JACCEA010384227.1_pt1 | contig 27266 bp, 25 predicted proteins | sample 7449851 | NCBI WGS metagenome assembly JACCEA01 (sample SAMN15323453, study PRJNA562643) | freshwater metagenome | isolation source: river surface water | place: USA:Blue River Watershed | collected 2017-08-18
CCCTTCTGTAAAAGCTTGTGATATTTGTGGCTGTGGCAATAATGGCAATTATATTGGCATCCTACCTGAATTTCAAAAATACATTATTGGGTTACGTTATAGACATAATGCATTGCGTTCCCATTTAGGTGCCAATGGTCAGTCCACTTATTTAACCAATCACGAAAAGTATACTTCCTATGAATTATGGGGTAGTATTAGGTTGTCTAAAAAGATGAATTTGCTATTTGCTGTACCTTATCATTACAATCAGCAATTTGGAGAGACAGTAAAACAAAGTATTCAGGGAATAGGAGATATTAATTTGGTTAACTATTATACGCTATTTCAGTCCAATCAATTGACCAAACAAAATAAAGTGTTTTTACAAAGTGGTAGAGCTGCAATGGGTGTCAAACTCCCTACTGGTAAATTTGATATGACTAACGCCAATTCAAGTAGTCAGCTTTTCACCAATGGAACCGGCACTTTGGATTTTATCTTAGGTGCTGTGTATGAAGCTAGATTGCAGAATACAGGCATCAATATTTCTACTAATTATAAATTGAACACTGTAAATTCATCTGGGTATAAATATGGGAATAAGTTTCAAAATAGTGCACAGATGTACCAGAAGCTTTTTGTTGGCAAGGGTTTTTCTGTTGCTCCCAATATCGGGTTACAATTTGAGCGCAACAGTAAGGACCAAAATTCAGGAAATGAGGTAGGCGTTTCAGGGGGTGATTTAACAACGCTAAATTTTGGTGCCGAGCTAAAGTTTAAGAAAATACTAGTTGGAGCTAACCTGCAATCGCCGATTTCACAAAATATTGCGCATCATCAAATTGAGGCGAATGACAGGTGGATGATGCATTTGTCTTATGCGTTTTAGTTTAAATTTCTATAAGCAGAAGGGGTTTGACCAACTTCTTGTTTGAATAAGCGTGTAAAGTGTTGTGGGTATTTGAATCCTAAATCAAATGCTATTTCGTTGACTGTTTTATCTGTTTCAAATAGAATCTTTTTCGCGTGCTCGATGGTTTTATTTTGAAGGTAATCTTTGGCTGATTGTCCTGTTTCTTTTTTGATTAAATCCCCAAAGTAGTTTGCTGATAAATGAAGCTCGCTAGCAAAATAAGATACAGAAGGAATGCCAATTCTTTGAGGTTGATCTGATTCATAATAAGTATTCAATAATGATTCAAATTTCTCTAAGATACCTCTGTTTACATTATCTCTAGTAATAAATTGACGATCATAAAACCTTTGACAATAATCCAAGAACAATTCAATATTAGAAGCAATTAATTTTTTACTATGCTTGTCGATAGCTTGCTTTAATTCAAATTCAATTTTACCAAAACAATCTAGCATCATCTTTCTCTCACTATCCGATAAATGTAAAGCTTCATTGGTCTCGTAATCAAAAAATTTATAATTGCGAATATGTTTACCCAATTCGGTGCCTAATAAAAAATCAGGATGAAAAACCAAGCCAAAGCCTGCGGGCTGATAAGGCTCTGCTGGTTTTTGCATTTCCATGACTTGACCAGGTGCAAAAAATACCAATGTGCCAGCTTGATAATCATAGTTGTGTCTTCCATATTTCATATCCCCACATTTAACATCTTTTAAAAAGATGCAATACATGCCATATTGAAATTTTACAGTTTCAATATTCCCCCAATCTCTCATACCCGCTTTTGAAAAGTCAATCACTGTTACCAATGGGTGAAGGGTTTCGTTGTTATTGTCTGAATTGTATTTGCTGACACTGTTTATTGGATAAATATGCTCCATGAGTTCGTTTTATAGTCAAATTTACTAGTTCTTGATAATTTATGAAGCAAGGCTATGTCAAATCAGTAAAATTGGTAGAAAAAGCAGTGTTTTATCTACTGTTAGTATTGTTTTAATCAGTCTATTTACATTATTTAGTTATAACAAGTGCTTTTAAACACAAATTGACAAATTAAGTATATGAAAAAACAAATTACAACACTTTTTCTAGTTCTATTTTTTAGTTTAACTCATGCTCAATCTACTTCGATTGACGTGAAAGTAAAAAACGGAATTTTACGCGGTGAAAGTATAGATGGCATCGCTATTTTCAAAGGTGTACCATATGCAGCTGCTCCTGTGAATGAATTACGTTGGCGTGCCCCACAACCATTTCCTAACTGGGAAGGTGTAAGACCAGCAATAAAATATGGGTCAGATTGCGCTCAAATGGGCTTTCCAAGAGGTGCAGATTCTATTTCAAAGAGTTCATCTGAAGATTGTTTGTATTTAAATATTTGGACAAATGCGTTAAACAGAAAAGCTTCAAAATTACCTGTAATGGTTTGGATACATGGAGGTGCATTTGTTTTTGGTAGTGGTGCTCAACCAGATTTTTCTAGTGAGCAATTTGCTGAAAAAGATATTGTCTTTGTGACTTTTAATTATCGCTTAGGTAGACTTGGATTTTTTGCTTTTCCTGCCTTAAGTAATGAATATCCTAACGAGCCTAAAGGTAATTATACATATATGGATCAAATTGCTGCATTAAAATGGGTAAGAGATAATATAAGTTCTTTTGGTGGAGATCCGAACAATGTAACAATATTTGGAGAGAGTGCTGGTGGCGTTTCCGTTCAATCTTTGATCACCATGCCATCTGCAAAGGGATTATTTCACAAAGCTATTATTGAATCCGGTGGTGGCAGAGATGGTGTTTTGTCAGGAAGACCTATCCAGAAAGATAATAAAGATAGTTATTATCCTGTGTCAGCTGAAAAAATTGGCATAAATTTTGCAAAAAGATACGGAATTGAGGGAACTGATGCATTAGCATTAAAGAAATTACGCGCTTTGACTGTGGCACAAATTGTAGATGGTGGTCAGGAATTTGCTGGACAAGGCGGTCCACCAACATATGCAGGACCAATTTTGGATGGGAAATTAGTGATAGAAACTGCTCAATCTGTTTATAATGCAGGAAGACAAAACAATATACCCATTATCATAGGATCAAATAGTGCAGAAGTGCCAGCCGGTTTTGTCAATGCTAAAGACAGTAAGGATCTATTTTCATTGTTTGGCAAAATGAGTAAAGAGGCAGAAATTATTTATAGTGAAAATGGACAAAATGATTTTGGAAAAATGTTGTGTATGGTAAATACAGATAAAGTTTGGGCAGAGCCAGCGCATTTTACTGCAAAAGCGGTTACTAAAAATGGGATGAATGCCTATGTATACCTATTTTCTTATGTATCACCGACTATGCAACAAAGAATGCGTTATGGTGCTTCTCATGCTTCCGAAATTGCCTATGTTTTTAATAATCTAAGAAGCCAAAATGGAGTACCAGTTCCAGAAAAAGACAAAGAAGTAGCGAATTTAATGCATCATTATTGGGTAAATTTTGTAAAAACTGCTAATCCAAATGACAAAAGCCTACCAGTGTGGCCAAAATTCAATGCACAAAAGAACGAATTGTTGGAATTTACGATTCAAGGCAAAGCCGAGGGAAAAACAAATCCTAAAAAAGCAAGGATTGATTTCATAGAGAAAGCTGTTACAAGTGGCGAATTACACTAAAAATTAAATCAGTAAAATTGGTAGAAAAAGAAGTGAAATTTATAAATTTTTCTATTTCAATTGATGGAACTTTGATAAAAATGAGTGGTAAATGGAGTATGTGAAATTAAATAATGGAGTCACAATGCCTGTTTTAGGTTTCGGGGTGTTTCAAATTCCCGATCTAGAACAGTGTGAAAGCTGTGTGATTGATGCAATTGAAGTTGGTTATCGTTTAATTGATACCGCTGCATCATATATGAACGAAGAAGCCGTAGGAAAAGCAATTAAAAAAAGCAATGTTCCTCGTGAAGACTTGTTTGTGACAACTAAATTGTGGATTCAGTCAAATGGATATGATGGCACAATGAAAGCTTTTGACGAATCCATGAAAAAACTACAATTGGATTACCTTGATTTATATTTAATACATCAGCCTTATGGGGATGTATACGGCGAATGGAAAGCTATGGAGGAATTGTACAAGCAAGGAAAAATACGTGCGATAGGGGTATGTAATTTTCATCCCGACAGATTGATGGACTTAATTGTTCATAATGAAGTGATGCCTGTAGTAAATCAAATAGAACTACATCCATTTCATCAGCAATATGAAACGCAGCAATTCTTAGTTGATAACAACGTTCAAATACAGTCTTGGGCTCCTTTTGTTGAAGGCAAGCATCAAATTTTCGAAAACGAAGTTTTAGGCACGATTGCAAATAAGTACAATAAAACAATTGCACAAATTTCATTAAAATGGCAGATACAAAGAGGCATCATTGCAATCCCTAAATCTATACGAAAGGAAAGGATGGCTGAGAATTTTGACATTTTTGATTTTGAATTAACTATTGCAGATATGGAATCAATCAAACCACTTGATCAAAAATTGAGCAGTTTCTTTGATCATCGTGATCCAGCAATGGTAAAATGGTTGGCAAGCTATAAACCAGGACTTTAAAAATATAAAAAAAAATACATGAAAAAATTTTTACTTTTTGCAATTGTCTTAATTGTTACATCAAACATATTTGCACAAGACAATTCAATATTTCAATTAGGTGAAAAATCAAATAACGCACACAGTACTGGTTCAATATGGCTAAAAGAAATCAACAAGCCAGATAGTGTGTTTCAATTTGGAATGGCATTTGCCAGTTTTGCGCCAAATTCAAGATTAGATTGGCATTCTCATCCAGGAGGACAAATTTTAATTATCACTGAAGGAGTGGGATATTATCAAGAAAGAGGAAAGCAAAAGCAAATTGTAAAAAAAGGGGATATTATTGAATGCAAGCCAGATATTGAACATTGGCATGCATCTACACCTACAACTACTTTTTCATATATAGCAAGTTCGCCATCTCAAAAAGGGAAAACGCAATGGTTGAAGCCGGTCACTGAGGAAGAGTATAAAAATTAAATCAAATTAGATGAAAACGAAAATTATCGGACTTTTTTTATTGGTATTAATTGTATTCAATACAAATGCACAAAATACAAATGTAAATACTGTTTCAAAAACTGAGCAAGAGGTCATTCAATTGTCCAAACAAAAATGGCAATGGATGGCAGATAAAAATGTAAATGAATTAGATAAACTTTTTGATGCAAAAAGCATGTTTGTCCATATGGGTGGAACATGGGGTAAAGAGCAAGAAATCAACGTCATCAAAGGGGGAAATATCTGGTATAAGCAGGCCGAAGTATACGATGTTTCGGTAAAGTTGTTTGGCAATACTGCCATCCTATTGAATGACATTGATTTAGTGGCAGTTGTGGGCGGAAATGAAGTGATCAATCCATTTATGGTTACAGAAGTGTATGTAAAAGAGGGCGGACAATGGAAGATGGGTCAGCTCACTTTTTCAAAGTTGATGAGACCAGTAAAGCTTGCTAAGTAAGTTAGTTAAATAGTTATTTGACGCAGGAGTCAAAATGTTGACAAAATGTAATGATTTACATGCAGAAAGGCGTTAATTTTAAGAGCAGATTCAATCAATAAAGAATTTAAATAGTTGGACATATGGCAAAGATAAATCTCACAGTAAACAGTAAAAAGTATGAGGTAGACGTAGATCCAAGTACACCCGTATTATGGGTATTGCGCGATCACCTTAATTTAATTGGAACCAAGTTTGGATGTGGTGTGGGTGCTTGTGGCGCTTGTACCATCCATTTAAACGGACGTGCTTTAAAGTCATGTCAATTACCCGTTTCTGCAATAGGGGGGCAATCCATTACCACTATCGAAGGTATTGTTGCAGAAAATACGGACTTACATCCTGTGCAAAAAGCATGGTTAGAATTAGATGTAGCACAATGTGGCTATTGCCAAACAGGGCAAATTATGGCTGCGGTGGCTTTACTTAAAACAAAGCCGAATCCAACAGACGATGAGATAGATACTGCAATGACAGGCAATATATGTCGTTGTGGAACCTATTTAAGGATTAAAGCAGCAATTCATCAAGCAGCAAAGTCATCAACTAAATAAAATTGTACAACATGGAACAGTCTCAAAATAATTATAATCGCCGTTCATTTCTTAAAGTATCTTCTTTAACTGGTGGTGGAATGATGATCGGTTTTAGTTGGTTAGCCAATTTAGTACCTAACGAAGCACTGGCTAGCGCAGCTAATGCAAATAACTGGGTGGAATTGAATGGTTTTATTCAAATCACACCAGACAATCAAGTTAAAATATTCAACCCTAATCCAGAGTTTGGGACCAATGTCATGACTTCATTGCCTATGATGGTGAATGAGGAATTGCAAGCAGATTGGTCTAAAGTAGTGGTGGAGATGGGAGACTACGATACGCCACGTTTTAAGACACAATTTACAGGCGGTAGTCGTGCTATGGCAATGGCTTGGACACCATTGAGAACTGCTGGTGCAACTGCAAGAATGATGTTGATGCAGGCTGCTGCGAATGAATGGAATGTTCCAGTTGCTGAATTATCCGTTGCAAATGGTGTTGTAATACATAAAGCATCTAACAAAAGTTTGAATTTTGGAGCACTTGCTACTGCAGCGGCTAAATTGCCAAAGCCTGAGAAAGTGACTTTGAAAAAACATAGTGAATTTGAATTAATTGGTACGCCACAAAAAAATAAAGTAGGTAAAAATATCGTATCGGGTGATGCATTGTTTACGATGGATTACAAACACGAAGGCATGTTGATTGCGATGGTGATCCATCCGCCTGCATTTGGCATGACTTTGAAATCATTTGATGCAACAGAGGCTTTAAAAATGCCAGGGATCAAATCGGTATTTGATATTCAGGTGTATAAAGATGGCTATACAAGAGCAGGTTTTGATACAAGAGCATTCAATAAGTTAATTGCAGTAGTGGGTAATTCAACATGGGAAGTAATGAATGCCAGAAAGAAAGTAGTTGCTCAGTGGATGCCAATTGAAACCACTAAGGAAATGGTGGCAGCATGGGGTGGTAAAAAAGAAGAGATTACTCCAGGAGGTTTAGAAAGTACCGACGAGCATTTGAAGCAAATGCAGGCAATGCAATTGAAGCCTGGGAAAATATTAAGAAAAGATGGCCATCCTGAAGCAGCTTTTGCAAGTGCAAAAAAAGTATTGGACAGAACTTATTATGCGCCATTCTTGTCTCATAATCCAATGGAGCCAATTAGTTGTTTTGCACATATTACAGAGGAGAAAGCGTTGTTTGTAGCGCCGATTCAGATCCCAGATATGATGAAACAAAATATCATGGCCAATTTGGATATCCCAGCGGATAAAATTGAAATGAAATTAGCTAGAATGGGTGGCGGTTTTGGACGACGCGCTTATGGCCACTACATTATTGAAGCAGGACATATTTCTAAAAAAGCAAAAGCGCCTGTAAAATTAATTTATACAAGAGAGGACGATATGACCAATGGGATTTATCGACCTTCTTATATGGTTAGTTATAAAGCTGCTATTGATGAAAATAATCATGTAACAGCAATTCATATTAAAGGCGGGGGAATTCCAGAAAAAGCAATTCATGAAAATCGATTCCCAGCTGGTGCATTCGACAATTATGTTGCGGAAGGATGGGATATTCCATCTAATATAACCATTGGTGCGTATCGAGCACCTGGATCAAATTTTATTGCATCAGCAGAACAATCTTTCTTAGACGAGTTGGCAGAAACAATTGGTAAAGATCCAATTGATTATAGAATTGAGTTATTAAAGCGCGCAAAATCAAATCCTGTAGGAACGAGAAACGATTATGATGCAGATAGATATATTGGTGTATTAGAATTGGTAAAAGAAAAATCAAATTGGTCTGCTGCCAATAATAAAAATGCCAAGCGAGGAGTAGCTGCTTATTTCTGTCATAGTTCATATGCGGCGCATGTGATAGATGTGACGATGAAAAATGGCCAACCGGTGGTGGAAAATGTGGTTACTGCAATGGATTGTGGTTTCGTAGTGAATCCAGAAGGCGCTAAAAATATGGTAGAGGGCGCAGTGGTCGACGGCATTGGTAATGCATTATTTAGTGGCATGCGTTTTGAAAAAGGGGTAGCGGTACAAAAGAATTTAAACCAATACCGAATTATCAGGCATAGAGAAGCACCAAAGAAAATCGAAGTTCATTTTGTGAAAAACACGATTGATCCAACTGGTTTAGGTGAACCTCCGTTCCCGCCAGTTTTTGCTGCATTAGCCAATGCATTGTATAAGGCAACAGGAAAGCGTTTATATAATCAGCCATTTATAAATGAATTAAATAAAGCTTAATTTTTAAAAATATAATTCAATAAAAAAGATTGCTTAATTGGCAGTCTTTTTTATTGAAACAAAATTGACTACTATGAAAAAAGGTATATTTTTCTTGTCGACGGTTGTTTTGGCAATCAGTTTACAATCATTTAATCAACAACAAGCTGCTGTGAATTTGCAAAATGGCAAAACAGTGTATGAGACTTATTGTATGTCCTGCCATCAAGAAAATGGCAATGGGATAGAAGGGGCATTTCCTTCTTTAGTAAAGACAGGAAACTTAGTAGATAAGAATAGATTGGTTCAAGTCATTACAAAAGGAATGAGAGGGCCAATTGCGGTGAAGGGTGTAAAATACAATAGCGAAATGGCTGGTGTAGACTTAACAGATAAGGAAGTAGCAGATGTAGTGAACTATATTAGAAATTCATGGGGTAATAAAGCGCCAATGATCAAAGCTACAGATGTCGTATTGGCTAAAAAAGCAGTTGTAAAAGGGTATCAACCTTATTAATTATCTACCTTTATTGAATGACGGAATTACGTGAAATTGTCAAAGCATATGACCTCGCTAAACAAGCGGGCAAAGCCAGTGTTTTGGCTACTGTAGTTCATGTTGAGGGTTCCTCTTACAGAAGACCTGGGGCAAGGATGTTGGTCTTAGAAGACGGCTTGATGATTGGGGCCATTAGTGGCGGTTGCTTAGAAGGGGATGCGCTTAAAAAAGCATTGCTCACATTTTCTGATCAACGTACAAGATTAATTACCTATGACACGAGTGACGAAGAAGATGCCACTGTAGGTATACAACTTGGATGCGAAGGTATTATTCAGGTGCTTTTTGAATTTATCAACGAATCCAATCCTTCCAACCCAATTGAGTTAATTAGAAAAGTAATTGCAAAAAGACAAAAAGCAGTCATTGTTACTTTATTTGATTTAAAAAATAAGCAAGCAGCGCATTTGGGTACTTGTCAAATTTTTGAAGAAGCAGCGCTTAACCAATTGCCAGAAGCTTTGAATGCATTTACTACAGATGTTTTGACACAACCTATTGAACCTGCTATTTCTCTTGTAATTGTTGGCGCAGGAAATGATGCAGTTCCTTTGATGCAGATGGCAACCATACTTGGCTGGGATGTTAAAGTGGTGGATGGTCGCAATACCCACGCTAAACAAGATCGATTTATCAATGCCTGCCAGGTGTTGGTGAGTAAGCCTGAAAAAGTATTAGAGCAAATGGATATTGACAATCGTACTTGTTTTGTATTGATGACCCATAATTATCAGTATGATTTACAAATGACCAAAGCATTGTTGACAATTGATACGCCCTATATTGGTTTATTAGGTCCAAAGAAAAAGTTCAATCGAATTATTGAAGATTTACAGCAGGAAGGAATTGTTCCAAGTTCAGCACAATTGGCAAAAATTTATGGACCAACCGGCTTAGACATTGGTGCAGAAAACTCCGAAGAGATTGCAGTAAGTATCATTGCCGAAATACAAGCAGTGATGCATGGAAGACATGGGACAATGCTTAAATTAAAATCTACTCAAATACATAGCAAATGAGTCATTTAATTGAACATTGTGGGGTATTGATTGTAGCTGCAGGTGAAAGCAAAAGACTCGGTACGCCCAAGCAATTGCTTCAATTTGAAGGACAATCCCTCATTAATAGACTTGTCAATATTGTTAGAGATGCTGTTCAATTTCCAATTACTTTGGTATTAGGTGCAGCCGCGGATGCCATTGAAGCACAATTAACAGATGATAATTTGCATGTTGTTATAAATGAGGAATGGAGAGAAGGCATGGGAAGTTCAATCAGGGTTGGTTTAAAACAAATGACAGAAATGGATGCCGATATGGATGGGGTCATGATTTTAGTCTGTGACCAGCCATATCTAAAGTCAGAAAGTATCCAATCATTGATTCATTTGCAACAAAGCACTGGATTGCCAATGGCTGCATGTTTTTATGCAGGTATAGTTGGCACACCGGCAGTCTTTCATCAATCGATGTTTTCTGATTTACTAAAATTAGTTGGAGATACTGGTGCAAAGAAAATAATGAAAGATCAAATGGTTGATGTTGCTAAATTAAATTTCGAAAAAGGGGTGATAGACATAGATACCATGGAAGATTATCAAAAAATAATTCAAGGAGAAAAATAAAATGATTGTAGATCAATATAATAGGGTGCATGATTACTTGCGTATTTCCTTGACGGATAATTGCGATCTAAGGTGCTTTTATTGCATGCCTGAGGAGGATTATCAATTTACGCCATTAAGTAAATTAATGCAGGCAGATGAAATTGAAGCCATCGCTACAAAATTTGTGCAAAATGGCGTTAAAAAAATCAGGTTAACAGGGGGAGAGCCATTGGTAAGAAAAGATTTTGCGATCATTCTACAAAAACTAGCAAAATTAAATATTCAAATCACCATGACAACGAATGGAACTCGTTTGCATGAATTTGTAGATATTATAAAGGAGTCAGGTATTAAGTCTTTGAATATTAGTTTAGATACTTTGCAAAGTGATCGTTTCATCTTAATGACAAAGCGCGATAAGCATGAGCAAGTGATGCGCAATATTCAGTTGATGTTGGATAATGGTATTGGCGTTAAAGTGAATGTAGTAGCCATGAAGGGGATCAATGATGGAGAAATATTGGACTTTATTGAATGGACAAAAAATAGTCCTGTGCATGTTCGTTTTATTGAGTTCATGCCTTTTGACGGCAATAAATGGGATAAAGAAAAAGTATTGACATTACAAGCAATTTTAGATATAGCCAGTGATAAATACTTGCTTGAGCCATTGACAAGAGAGGCGCATGAAACTGCAAAAAGGTTTAAAGTTCCAGGTCATCAAGGAAGTTTCGCTGTAATTAGCACCATGAGTGCGCCATTTTGTGGTGATTGCAATAGGATCCGCTTAACCGCAGATGGAAAAATGAAAAACTGTTTATTTTCCAGTACTGAAACCGATCTTTTAACAGCATATAGAAATGGGGAGGATATCACGCCTTTGATCCACCAAAATATTGGAGACAAAAAGGAAGCCCTAGGTGGTCAGTTCACAACGGACTTGAAAAAAATTGAAGTAAATGAATTGCATAACAGAACCATGATAAGTATTGGTGGCTGATGCTTTAAATTTGTAGTATGGAAATAATGATTACAGTAGAAAGGGCAATTGAATTGATCAAGGAACAGGTCTTGCCTTTACCTGCTGTAAATATGCAATTAAAGGAAGCAGTCGGATTAGTCCTTGCAAGGAATATTGTTGCTCCGATCTCGATTCCTGCTTTCCCACAATCTAGTATGGATGGATATGCTTTTGCTTATGACCCCCATTTAACTTCTTATCAATTGGTTGGATCCGTTGCAGCAGGAGACAGTAGTAAGTTCGTTTTAGAAAAAGGAACAGCTGTGCGCATTTTTACAGGGGCTGCTGTACCGAAGGGTTCAGATACGGTTTTGATGCAAGAAAAAGCAAAAATTGAGGACGGCAACTTGATCGTTTTACAAGAAGATTTAAAACAAGGAGATAATTATAGACCTATTGGTTCAGAAATTAAAGAAGGCACAATAGCTGTATCAAAGGGAACTTTATTAAACCCTTCAACAATAGGTTTCCTTGCCAATATTGGCATAGCTGAAGTGGATGTTTATCCAAGACCTAAGGTTGGCATTATGGTTACCGGGAATGAATTGCAAAACCCAGGTTCCCCTTTGCTGTATGGACAAGTCTATGAGTCGAATAGTTATACTTTGTTGACTGCTTTAGCACAAATCCATATTCACAAAGTGAATGTTGTAACTGCTCCTGACGATTTAACTATATTATCATTAAAGTTGAAGGAGTTGTTAGAAAGCAACGACATTGTTTTCATGACTGGAGGTGTGAGTGTGGGTGACTATGACTATACATTAAAAGCTTTTGAAGCCAATGGTGTTAAACCTATTTTTCATAAGATAAAACAAAAACCAGGTAAGCCATTGTTGTTTGGTAAAAAAGGAGATAAGCTTGTTTTTGGCCTGCCTGGTAATCCGGCTTCTGTTTTAACTTGTTACTATGAATATATATTGCCTGCAATTGGTTTTATGATGTCAAAAGATTTAGTATTAGAAAAGCGGCTGGTTCCTATAGGTCATGATTTTACAAAGTCAACAGTGTTAAAACAATTCATGAAATCCTTTTACAATGGCGAACATGTAATGCTACAGTCTGGCCAGGAGTCTTATAAACTTGTTTCTTATGCAGGAGCTAATTGTTTGGCAGTATTGCCAGAAGATTGTAAGGCATTGAGTAAAGGTGATTTGATTGAAATCCACATCCTTCCAAATTCAAATTAGTTATGGACCTTAGTTTTTTAATTTTATTATTTGTAGTTGCAATTTTATATGCATCAGTAGGGCATGGAGGCGCTAGTGGCTATTTAGCATTAATGGCAGTGTATGGATTTGCTCCAGAAATTATGAAGCCAACGGCATTAATTTTGAATTTATTTGTTTCGCTTACTTCTTTTATTATGTTTTATAAAGGGGGGCATTTTAAATGGAAATTATTTTTACCCTTCGCATTGGCATCTATCCCGTTTTCTTTTTTAGGAGGAACCATTGCACTTGATGCGGCTGTCTACAAAAAAGTATTAGGAATACTTTTATTGTTTCCGGTGATTCGATTTTTCTTTTATCCCAACACTGAGGATCAAGATTTAAAATCATCTAATTTAATGGTCTCTATTTTGGTAGGTGCTGTGATTGGATTTTTATCAGGCTTAATAGGCATTGGAGGTGGCATACTTTTGTCGCCTATTTTATTGTTATTAGGATGGACCAATCAAAAGCAAACAGCTGCCATCAGTGCCTTGTTTATTTTTGTAAATTCTATTGCAGGATTAGCCGGACAATATTCAAAGGGGATTCATTTAGAGCCGCAAATGCTTAGTTTTGTAGGGATCGCTTTTGTGGGGGGATTGATTGGTGCATGGATGGGTTCCTTGAGGTTCAATCAACAAATTTTAAAATACACTTTAGCAGTCGTTTTATTCATGGCATCCATAAAACTAATATTAACTTAGCGCTATGCAAATTGAAGTGTTATTTTTTGGACAGCTGACCGACAAAGTTGGCTGTAGTGCTACCAAGATGAACAATCCGGGTACAATTGCTGCATTCAAAAAAGCTATTGTTGAACAGTATCCATTATTGAAACAAGCCAAATTTACCATTGCCTTGAACAATAAGATAGCTGAGGATACCGAAACAATTCAAGCAGAGGATACAATCGCATTGATGCCTCCTTTTTCAGGAGGGTAGTCAAACAACTAATATGAAAGAATTCTTATTAAGATATCAACGACAAATTACTTTAGAAGGATTTGGGATTGCAGCGCAAGAGCAGCTGGCAAAAGCCAAAGTATTGGTGATTGGTGCTGGTGGATTAGGATGTCCAATACTACAATACCTTGCTGCGGTTGGTGTGGGTCATTTGGGTATCGCAGATTTTGACACGGTGAGTTATTCCAATTTGAATAGACAGATTTTATATGGCGAGGAAGATCTAGGTAAATCAAAAGTAGAGATTGCAGAAGCTAAAGTGAAGGTATTAAATCACTTGGTTCAAACATGCATCTATTCACAACAGTGGAATCAAGCATTGTCCATTGAGCAGTTCCCTAATTATGATATCATTGTAGACGCTACAGATAATTTTGCAAGTAGGTATTTAATCAATGATGGCTGTGTGCTTTTAAATAAGCCTTTAGTTTTTGGTGCGGTGTCAAAATTTGAAGGACAGGTTGCCGTATTCAACAAAGAAGAAGATGGTGTTGCTGTCAATTATAGAGACTTATTTCCTGAGCCGCCAAAAAATGATGAAGTCATGAATTGTGCCGAGGGTGGTGTATTAGGCGTGCTTCCGGGAATAATTGGCGTGATGCAGGCAATTGAAGCGATTAAGTTAATTACAGGAGTGGGCAAAACTTTGGCCAATCAGTTAGTGACTTATAATGCTTTGACCAATGACTATTACAAGGTACAATTAATTAAAAATTCATTGTCTTTGACTACTATGCCGAATACGATGGAGGATTATTTACAAACAAATTACGAGCAACTATGTCAATAAAAAATATCTTTCAAGAAGGCCCTATCGCAGCACAATTTATTGCTGATAGTATTGCGAAACATGCTACCAAGACCAATATAGGTGGACATAATATTTTCCTAGGTCAAGTAAGAGCAGACGAAATAGAAGGGAAGAAAGTTTCGGCAATAGAGTACACAAGTTATGTTGAAATGGCCAATGAAAAGATGCATGAAATTAGAGAAGCCATCTTTGCAAAATACCCCTTAACCTGCATGCATATTCATCATAGTCTAGGAGTGGTGAAAGCTGGAGAGATTTGTCTTTTTGTTTTTACTTCTTCTGCCCATCGAAAAGCAGCGATTGATGCTTGTACTGAATGTGTAGAGAGGATTAAAGCAGAACTGCCAATTTGGGGAAAGGAATTATTTGAAGGCGAAGGGTATCAGTGGAAAGAGAATAAATAAAAATTATCAAAGTTAATTAACATGGTCAATATAACACACAAGTCATCTACACTCAGAATTGCAGTAGCAACTGGGATTGTAAAAGTATCCAAGCAAGAAACCATTAATGCGATTCAAAATAAATTAGTACCCAAGGGGGATGTATTTGAATTTAGCAGGGCGGCTGGATTATTTGCATGTAAGAAAACCTATGAAGTGATACCGGATTGTCATCCTTTGCCGATAGAATACACTGCTATCACCCATGAAATTGATGGACTTGAAATAAAAATCAGGGTGGAAGTACATACTGTCTATAAAACAGGTGTCGAAGTGGAAGCCATGCATGGTGTTACTGTGACTGCTTTAACCATGTATGATATGTTGAAGCCGATTGATCAAGAAATTGAAATTGGTTCAATCAAGTTGGAGGAGAAAAAAGGAGGCAAGTCAGATATTAAATATGCGTATCCCGAAACCTTAAAAGTAGCCGTGATCACATGTAGTGATAGCATTAGTAAAGGAGATGGAGTAGATAAGAGTGGTGAAATTGTAGTAGAGAATTTGAAGAAGCAACATTTAACGGTGGCCAATAAAAAAGTCATTGCAGATGATTTTGAAACCATTCAAAATGAAGCCAAGCAATTGGTAGAAGCAGGTTATCAATTAATTTTATTTACAGGAGGTACTGGGCTTTCTTCTAGAGATGTTACGCCAGATGCAATCAAGCCTTTATTAGAACGAGAAGTGCCAGGGGTGATGGAAATAGCGAGAGATTATGGTCAACAAAGAACGCCTTATGCCATGTTAAGCAGAGGTATAGCTGGATTTGTAGGGGAAAGTTTGATCATTACTTTGCCTGGTTCACCAAGGGGTGCTGATGAAAGTATGCAAGCGATCTTCCCATATATTTTACATGTGTTCAGGGTGAAAGAAGGAGTGAAGCACGACTAGGTTTAAATAATCTTCTTCTTTCTGAACCATACATAAATCACCACAACCACAAATAGCATGAATAGTAGTGCAAATAAGTAACCCAATTTCCATTTGAGTTCAGGCATGAAATCAAAATTCATTCCATAAACTCCAACGATAAATGTAAGGGGTAAGAAAAAGGCAGAGAAGATGGTTAGTAAACGAACTACTTCATTGTTGCGCTGTTCGCTAATAGACAAGTAAGTGGTCATTAACTGATTGGCATTTTCAACGGATTCGTCTATGATAGTAGAATGATGAAGCAGTTGGTCTTTAATGTCTTGGTAATGGTAGGATTGATTGTATTTATTGGTTATTTGGTTCACAACATCTTGTGTTATATGTAAAACCTTGCGTAAAATTCTAGATTGTGATTTGATATAATACAATTCTTCTACTAAGATGTTTCTATGGTCTTTCAAGAAAATTGTTTTTTCAATATCTGATATTTTTAAGGCCAAATCAATGGTTGGTTTTTTATAGGTTCCAACCATCGAACTAATTATTTTTAAGAAGAGATCTTGGATGGATGAAAGCGCATCAATTTGAGTATTTAAAAAGTTAAAATGTGCTCTGTGAATAGTAATAATTTTATTTTCTAAAATAAAAAAGGCAATCTTATTAGACATTTCTTCCACTTCATCTATTTGTAAATTGACGTCAGACGTATACGCTCTGAAGATGAAAAAATCTACATTATTAGATTGCTCATATTTTGGCAAATGTCCTTTTTCAAGACTGTCTTTAATGAGGTGGTAATTTAAACTATGTTCTGTCGCAATTTTTTCTAAATCTAATTTATTAGGATGCTCAATATCGATCCATGTAAATGATTCAAATTGCTTTTCTATAATTTTCATTTGCGCTTATTTGTCGATGAATCAAATGGGCAGGTTCCACTACAAATTAATCAATTTTTAATAAGATGCAAGTTTAAAATTTTGTGATTGTGTAATGCGCTTTGTTGATTGGGTTTGATCGATCAATTATGATATCTTTACAGCATGAATTCAACCAAAAAGCAATCTCAATTTTATTTAATTCTTATACTTGGACTTTTGTCTGCAATTGGTCCTTTGTCTATCGATATGTATCTGCCTGCTTTCCCGAGTATTGCAAAAGGTTTAAATACAACCGTGGCTTCGGTGATGTTGTCTTTGTCTTCTTTTTTTATAGGCATTTCCGTTGGGCAATTATTATATGGCCCATTGTTAGAAAGGTACGGGCGTAAAACGCCATTGTATTTTGGCTTAGCATTGTATGCGGTCTCTTCTTTAGCATGTGCTACTGCCATGTCAGTTGAGACTTTAATTGTATTTCGATTTTTTCAAGCATTAGGTGGATGTGTTGGTATGGTTGCGTCTAGAGCAATGGTGCGTGATTTGTTTGATGTGAAAGACAATGCAAAAGTTTTTTCCACGCTCATGTTAGTGATAGCAGTTTCACCAATCATTGCGCCTAGTGTAGGTGGGCTCATTACAACCTATATTGGATGGAGGTATATTTTTGTGATGTTGATTATTGTGATTGCTGCAATTATTGCTGGTATTTATTTTTTACTACCAGATAGTAAGGGGCCTGATCCAAGTTATTCTTTAAAACCTATTGCAATACTATCAAGTTTTTCAAGTATTATTAAACATCCACAATTCGCATTGTATACATTTTCTGGTTCAGTAGCTTCTGCAGGTTTGTATGCTTTTATAAGTGGTTCGCCATATGTCTTTTTGGAAATATTTAAAGTAACTGAACAACATTACGGTTGGGTCTTTGCCTTTGTGGCTTCTGGTTTAATTGGATCAAGTCAGTTAAATAGTATTTTCTTGAAAAAATACAAGTCTGAGCAAATCATTAAAGTGGCTTTGTATTTTCAAAGTTTTGTCGCAATCGTATTAGCAATCACCGCATTATTTGGATTTAGTGAATTGTATTCTACCGTCTTGTTGATCTTTCTTTACCTATGTTGCCAAGGGTTCATCTTTCCTAATGCTTCTGCTTTATCAATGGCCCCATTTGGGCATAATGCAGGGAATGCATCTGCATTAATGGGTTTTATTCAAATGAGTTTGGGCGCGTTGATGTCTGCAATGGTAAGCGTCTTGCATAATGAATCTACGTTGCCCATGACAGGTGTAATGGCATTTTGTTCCGTCCTAGCATCCCTCATTTTTGCCATCTCTAAAAAACAGACTGTTAGAGCAGCTAGTGTTGAATTGGTAGAAGAGGAGGAAGTGGAAATGATAAATACATTGTAATAATTTATATATATTAATTATTTATCTTTTTTGAATTAGCCTATATTTTGGTTAATTTTGATTCATATTTAGCCCTCATTATGCTTAGAAAGCTTTCACTTTTTATAGGTATTGTTGTATCAATCAATTTGCATGCGCAAACAGGTATAGGTACAACTACGCCCAATGCCTCGGCTAAGTTAGATGTAGCAGCTACAGACAAAGGATTTCTTCCGCCAAGAGTGGCATTAACTGCAGCAAATGTTTTTGCGCCTATCACTGGAACTTCATCTGCAGCGGCTGGTTTATTGGTGTATAATACTGCAACTGCGGGTGCAATCCCCAATAATGTAGTACCTGGATACTATTATTGGAATGGAACATCATGGGTGCAAATTGCAAGTGGATTAATACTTGAAAACAAGACTTCCGGCTTTACGTTGTCGGCATCTGATAACAATAAATTGTTTTTAATTAACTCATCTACGGCAGTAACAGTAAGCGTGCCCACTTTGCCTATTGGTTTTAGTTGTCAGTTTATTCAAACTGGTCCAGGTGCCATTACTTTGGCTGTATCTAGTACTACATTATATTCTGCAAATGGATTAACTACTAGAGCCACCAATAGTGTTGTTGGATTGGTGATGAATAGTACAACTACTGGATACGTTTTTGGAGACACGATAAATTAATGCGTAAATATTTTTACATATTTATATTTTTAGTTACTTCATTGCAATTGAATGCGCAACTGGCTACTCGTAATATTGCTATTAAGAAGCCGATCATTCCAAATACTTACATCTATAATTATAAAGGTGCAATACAACAATTTATTGTTCCAAACAGAGTTACCTCTATACAAGTGAATGCAATAGGCGCCAAAGGCGGAACGGGTGCAAGAGGACAAGTTGGTGGTGCAGGAGCAAATATCACCACTACTTTAAATGTAACCCCAGGACAAATTTTATACATTGTTGTTGGTGGATTCCCAGGGCAATCAGCAACGGCAAAATATGGATTCGGAGGCAATGGTGGAAGCGGCACTAATTATGGTGGAGCTGGAGGTGGTTTATCAGGGGTATTTACAGCTTCAAGTCCTGCGAATGCAAACGCTTTAGTAATTGCCGGAGGAGGTGGAGGCGGGGCAGGAATTTCAACTGGTAGTGATTATACTGGAGGCAACGCAGGTAATAATATAAATGGTACTTCAAGTAATGGAAATCAACCAGTTAATTCAGCTTATATAACGAATGGGAAATATCAAAATGGTTATGCTGCATCAACAACTGCTGCAGGTATTGGTGGAGAACCATTTGATGTTGTGACAGGTACAAGACCTGGAAATGGATCAGGTATAAGTGGTGGTAGTGGAGGTTCAGATGCTGGTGTAAGCACTTGGAATGGCGGGGGAGGAGCAGGTGGGGGCTTTTTTGGAGGCGGAGGTGGCGCTGGCGGTGGCTCTGCTACAGGTGGAGGTGCAGGTGGATCTACCAAAACAATCACAGGTTATCATTCATTTGGTGCCATGAACACAACAGGTGATGGTAGTGTCTCAATAACTTGTTTAACGAATTCTAGTCTGGTGTTACATCTTGATGCAGGGAATCCAGCTAGTTATAGTGGCACGGGAGCTACATGGAATGACCTATCAGGGAACAGTCCAAATGTGACTTTAAATTCAACAACTTTTGATGCTGCAAACGGAGGATCTATTGTTTTCAATGGAACTTCTAGTTATGCCAATTTTAATGCAAATATCGGAACTACAAATGCTGTAACTGTAGAGATGTGGGTGAAGACCAATTCACTGAATGCGCCGGGTGGTGCTATGTATTTTGGTTTTGGATTATATGATGTATGGACAAAGGCAGGAAATATTGGTTATAATACTTCTGGTGGTGATCAATATGGTCTATCAAGTTCAAGAGTTGGTAATTTAGGAATCGAAGGTGCCTGGAAGCATCTTGTATTTATTATGAATGCAGGGTCGACTAGCAATAATAAAATTTATGTAAATTCAGAAAATCAATCTTCTTTAACGCAAACTTACACAGGATTCATTTCTGCTAATGCTAATTTTAATTCGGGTGCAGGAAGAATTGCAGGTTGGCGTAATGATGCTGCTTGGCTAATGAATTTAAATATAGCTAGTTTTAAAATTTACAATCGCGAACTAACTACACAAGAAATTACCAACAATTTCAATTCAACTAAGCAGCGTTTTTATCCAGACAATTCAGGATTAAGCCCTGAAACTGCTTCTACTAGTGCGTATCAAATCAAACAAGATTATCCAAATTCAGTAGATGGATTTTATTGGATAAAAAATGCCAATATCAACGGAGGTGTCCCAATAAAAATTTATGCGGATATGACGACTGCTGGTGGTGGCTGGACCTTAATCATGAAAAACTCCTCTTATGGCGGTTGGACTTTAGCAAATGCGATTGATCTTAATGCACAGAATCCATTTACAAAGAATGCAGATATCATTAGCACAACAACAGCTAATTATTCTATCATCAAATGGGCGGATTATATAAAGAAAAGTGCAAGTGGGTTTCAATACATGATTGACGCAAATACCAGAAATAACTTTGGAGGAATTTGGACTGCCAATGCTGCTTATAGTTTTGTAAGTACGAGCAATGCAAATACCAATATTACCTTAAATACAAATTATGGAGGATGGACTTATAATTCCACCAATGATGGAATTTCACTACGCATGCCTTGGCATGGATATTTTGGTAGTAATACTGGGTTCTATTCACTATCAAGCGGATCTGGTAATTGGTGGGGTACGCTAATTGCAAATAATCAATATTATAGCCCTGCACCATGGATTGGCACTTTGGGAGGAACTGCTGCTAATCCAGGTATTATTTGGTTTTGGGTGAGGTAAAACCCCTTTTTGTAGATCGTAGTTTATAAATTACTTTTGTGAAATCTTATTATATCGGTATGGCAAAAGGATTTTCATTTATTGTGGGTATTTTACTATCTGTTCAAGCTTTTGCTCAAACAGGGATTGGTACCACTACGCCCAATGCATCCGCTAAACTAGAAGTGGCAGCTACTGATAAGGGTTTGCTTATCCCAAGATTGACATCCGTTCAAAAAGATGCAATTGTGAGTCCAGCCAATGGATTATTGGTGTATCAAACAGATGCAGTTGCAGGGTTTTATGTCAACAGTGGCACGCCTAGTTCTAAAGTTTGGACAAGGGTAAATATGGATTGGACAAGGACAGGAAATGATATTGCATATACTGTTGGTAATATTTCTACTACAGGTGCCTTGACTGGAGGCAATATTAGCACATCATCCATCTCAGGATTTGCTGCCAATGTGGCTACCATTTCGGCAAATTATTCGCTCACTGCGACTGATAATGGCAAAGTTCTGCAATCAACAAGTTCATCCGCAATTACGATCACAATACCTTCTGGATTACCTATAGGGTTCAATTGTACCGTGGTACAATGGGGGACAGGTCAAATTACTTTTTCAGGTTCTTACATCAATAGAGGAGGATTCACAAAAACAGCAAGTCAATATTCGGTGGCTAGTATTCTTCATTTAGGAAATGACAATATGATTGTTTCTGGAGAAATGAGTAATTAGTATGAGGCAACTAATTCTAATTTTATTATTATTAATTAATTTTTTGGTGACGTCAGCTCAAATTGGACTTCCAATACAACAAGCTGTCTTGCCCAAAAAAAGTTTAGTAGTGGATTATGATTTTTCGAAACCATCTAGTTATACTCGAGGAAGTAATTCACTGAATAATATTGCAGGTACAGTATCTGGAGCTGCATCGATAGTGAATAGTCCAATATTCATGAATTCACTTGGATTCGTATCATTAAATGGAACGAATCAATATCTAGTAACCCCCAACTTAAAGACATATTTTAAAGCGCTCAATACAATTGTTCAAAAAAGCTTTACAATGAGTCTTTGGTTCTATCCTAAAGGCTTAAATGGTGTAATTGTAAGTGAATTGGATTCCCAAACACCAAGTTCTGGTTTTCATGCTACTAATATTGAAATTGTAAATGGTTTTGTTAAATATAGAGTATGGCCTGGAACGGCAATCTCTACTTCGACAGCAATTAATTTAAACCAATGGTACCATCTTGCAATAGTTTATGATGGTTCTTCAATAAAGGCTTATTTAAATGGTGTTTTACAAGGAACTCAAACTTACACAAGGGACATACCAGCTGCTAGTCAGAACTATGCAATAGGAGCAACAGAAGCGACCAATATGGGTACAAGTGCCTATGGAAATTTTAATATTGCACAATTTAAAATACACCAATTGCCTCTAACGGATACGGATATTTTGCAAGAATATGAGTCAAGAAAAAACGAGTTTGACTATACCATTCATAGTCCTTCAACCAATACCAATCCAACTTATTGGACTGTGTCTAGTGTTTGGTCAGGAGATGCTTTTTATGCTAATGCACCGGAGCCATCTGTAACCACAGGGTATCATTTAACACCTTGGTTGAACGCTCCACAAGGTTGGTCGGCAGGTGCAAATGATGCCAATCAATATATTGTACTAAACTATGATGAACCTGCTTATATAAAAGGGGTTGTAACGCAAGGAAGAAAAAATGATTATTCTCAATACGTATCATCTGCACATATTGAAACTAGCTTGAGCGCTTCAGGTCCTTGGACAAGGGGGTTGGTCAATAAGTCTTTAAATATCAATACAACTGATGATGTTCTATCCCTTTTTCCAACTCCTGTATTTGCTAAATACGTAAGATTAATTCCTACCAATTGGAATAGTCACATTACTTTGAGGATGGGGATGCTAGTGAAAAAGAATGAAATCGTTAAAGATGGTTTAGTACTTAATTTAGATCCTTCAAATAGTAAATCTTATGGTGGTTCTGGAAGTACTTGGTCTGATTTGACAACAAGTAATAATCACGCAACTTTAACAGTTACGCCAACTTTCAATGGGTCCAACGGCTTAGTGTTTAATGGTACAACTCATTACGGCAGTATTCCTTCTGTAAGTGGGGTTACTGATTTTAATAATTCGCAGAAATATAGTATAGAAGTATGGTTTAATCCTTCCAGTGGCCAAGTTAATTCAGGTGAAGCTGAATTATTGGAAAAATGGAATAAAAATAATGAATCTAGGTATCCTTTTACAATAAGATTTAGTGAAAGTACAAGTAGTATGCTTGTATCTTGTTATGATGGGTCTAATTTTCCTTATGTTAGCGTAAATGGATTTCCTGTAAATACTTGGGCACAGTTAGTTGCTGTTTTTGATTTTGTTGGGAAGACGTTGACGGTATATAAAAATGGAGTATCAATGTCAAGTAGGAGTTTAGTTGGTATCAATCAGGTAAGTAACACAAGTCCAATTGCAATTGCTACAAGACTTACTTCAACTGGCGGACCTCAAACTGGGATTATGTTTAAAGGAACGATTGGGAAAATAAGAATCTATAATAAATCTTTAACTGCTAGTGAAATACTTCAGAATTTTAACACGAATAAAGCTTTATACGGCTTATAATTGAGCATTTTGCCACCGCATGTTGATATGAAATGATTTATATTTGTTTTTCTACAATACAATCAATTTATGAGGTGTTTAATATTGTTTTTATTAAGTCTTATGACCCTGAACGTTTTTGCACAAACTGGAATTGGGACCACTTCTCCAAGTGCTTCTGCGAAGTTAGAAATTGCTGCTTCAGATAAGGGGTTATTAATTCCCAGAATGACGTCTACTCAAAAAAATGCAATTTCAAATCCTGCCACAGGCTTATTAATTTATCAAACAGATCTCTCAGCGGGCTTTTATTTTTGGAATGGTAGTGCATGGACAAAACTAGTGGTGCCTTCTGACAATGTAAATAATGTAACAGGAATAGTCACTATTGCAAACGGAGGAACTGGAACGAATTCTGGTTCAATTACAGGGAGTGGTTCTTTAACATTTGCAGCAGGAGGATCTAATCAAAGCATCACCTTAACGCCAAGTGGAACGGGCAACACAATCATTAATAACAATGTGGGCATGGGTACGACAAGTCCATTAGATCGGTTAGATGTAAGAAGTGCAATGAGTGTAAATGAAATTAAATTCAGGGGTACAGATGGTGGAGATGATTCGGATCCATACCGTTTAAGAAAATTTAAAATTGCTGATTTAAATGAATTACAACTCCATTTGAATGATGATTGGAATGAACGATTCGCTATTTATGGTAATTCTTGTTTAAATGGAGCATGTGGAGAGTATAGTCCAAATTTGTACCACTATTTTCGTTCAGATGGCAATGCTTACCACGCTGGTCGTTTAGGAATAGGCACTACTTCTCCAGCTGCGTCATTGCATGTAGCATCCTATGTTAATCAAACTGTCGGCACTTATGGATTCTTAAATATTTCAGGTGCCGGATCGGGTACATTTAATGGTGATGTTGCATACTCTATTCAGGCGGATCAAAGAATTAAAGCTGCAGAGTTTAATGCTGTTTCAGATGCTAGGATAAAAACTGATATTGTACAATTAAATACGGTAATGCAGTTAGCTGATTTAAATAAATTAAACGTAGTTAATTACGGCTATATAGATAAGATATCAAATGGCAATAAAACTAAGACTGGATTTATTGCGCAACAAGTGGAAAATGTGAATACACAATTTGTGAATCAATCCACTGACTTTATACCTTCTGTATATGCACTTGCAAAATCGGCCACTCTAAATAATGGGATGCTACAAGTTTCAACAGAAAAATCGCATGGTCTAGTGAAGGGGGATATAGTGAAACTTTATGTTGAGGGTAGGAAAGAAGTGATAAAAACAATTGAAGCAGTAGTAGGCCCATATCAATTTTCAGTGATGGGTTGGGAAGATGCTACCAATAATTTATTTGTTTACGGGAAAAAAGTAACTGATTTTAGAGCGATAGATTTTGATCAGATTACCGCATTAAGTGTTGCTGCTATTCAAGAATTAAGTAAGAAGGTAGATCAACTGGAAGTGGAGAATGCTATTTTAAAGAAATCTATAACAGAGGGAATTGAAGCTAGGTTGTTGAAGTTGGAAGCTATCATGAATAAGTAGGATTTTTTGTTTTGTAGTACACTTAATTTTGCTTTAAGTTATTCAGTTTAATATGGAAAGAATTTTTTTATTTATTGCCGGGTTGTTATTTTCAATGCAAGTAATGGCTCAAACGGGTATTGGTACAACAACGCCTAATGCATCGGCAAAACTGGATGTCTATTCTGACAACAAAGGCTTTTTGCCGCCTAGGGTCTCATTGATGAACGCATATGATCAAACAACTATACCCTCACCTGCAACTGGTTTATTAGTTTATTGCAAAGGTGACGGTGGACTCTCTGCTGGCTATTATTATTGGAATGGGAATGCTTGGGCGACTATTGCAACTGCAGGTGGTAGCGGATCAGTTGCAGCTGAATTCGGTTCGCAGATATTAAGTTCAGGAGTGACTGTATCTTCAGCAACACCTGTCGACGTGATGACATTCACTTTACCAAGCGCTGGTACTTGGGAAGTGATCACATTTTTAAGAGCACAAGGTACCCCAGGTTATGCAGCTGAATTTGCTTTGTATGATGCTTCTAGCATCTTAGTTCCTGATTCAGAGATACTTCCAGCTTATGGGCAAACTGGATCAACAGGGACTGGGGTTGTAAGAATTACTACAACAGGTGCAGCAACTTATAAGTTAAAAGCCTGGGCTTCTGGAGGGCCCTCTTATCCATACAATGTAACTACTGATGGAAATGGTAAAACTGGTGTTACATGGAAAAAAATTAGTGGTAATGCCCCTGTTACAGGGCAGAGTGTTGATTATGGGATTGCTAGATATACTGGTGCAGATGGAGCTTCATTATCTGCAAATGCAATTGTTACATTTGATGCAACCGCAGCAGGCAACTTAGCATGGAGCGGAAATAAATTTACTTTAAAAGCAAATAAAACATACGAATTAGAATCTTACCTCTCAGTTTATCATGCTTCCGCAGGAGTTGCAGGAGTTTTTCAAATATATAATTATACCAATGCTACAGTCTTAGCAAGTGGGCTTTATATTTCAATTAATGGATCTGGAGGATATAATGTGAATGGAAATGGTCCAATGAGATGTATAATAACACCCTCTTCAGATATTGAAGTTGGTGTCCGTATTAGTACCGCTTATGGAGGATGGCCAAGCATTGTTGGAAGTACTAGTACTATTGGTGCAAGTGGTGCGCCCAATCAATCTTATTTATTGGTTAAGCAAATTGGATCATCTGCTTTTGTTAATCCATGGGTATTAACTGGGAGTGATGTGTATAATACCACTGGGAATGTGGGGATTGGAACATCTACACCCAATGCTTCTGCAATTTTAGATATAAACTCTTCAAGTAAAGGTGTTTTACCACCAAAAGTTGTACTAACCGGTAGAAATGGGACTTCATCACCGATTGCTTCTCCAACAACTGGATTGTTTGTCTATAATACGGCTGTAGCAGGAACAGCATCAAACGAGGTAAGTCCAGGTTTTTATTTTTACAATGGTACAAATTGGACGAGGATGGATCCTGAAGATTGGTCAATAACCGAATCTATAACTATTGGTGCAGTTACAACTGCACCAACAAAAGGAACTATTGTTTATGACAAAGTGAGTTATAGAAGAACATCTACAACATCATTTGAAGTTACTTATAACTATTCTCAGTCCACTGCAGGTACTGCAGGATCTGGGGATTATTTATTTAGACTTCCAGGAAATTTAACTTTTGGATCAAGTGTATTGAAAACAACATCCAATACATACGAGACTATGGTAAATAGGGTAATTATTGGAAATGGATACTATGGGGATGTTTTAGGAAGATTTAGGCCATTAGGAATTATTCCATACGACAATAATAGGTTTAGGATTATGATAATGGATAATACTGCCGCTGGGTTGATAATTGGGTCATCTGATGTAGGATTAAATACTGATGGTTCTTCATATAAGTTTTCATTTATTCTTGAGACAAACTAGAATTTATTTAACTCAATTAAATGTATTACTACATCAAGTAGCAATGGCATTAATTTAGGTAGAAATATTGGCTTAACTACAAAAGACTACAAAAGCGAGCCATAAGCACATAAAAAAACTCCGAAATCGCATGAAATCGG
>JACCEA011149938.1_pt1 | contig 27266 bp, 16 predicted proteins | sample 7449851 | NCBI WGS metagenome assembly JACCEA01 (sample SAMN15323453, study PRJNA562643) | freshwater metagenome | isolation source: river surface water | place: USA:Blue River Watershed | collected 2017-08-18
CCAGTTAATGACAAAATGGGATAACTACCAGTAATGGCACCTTGCAGTGGAGTGTGGAAATGAGGAATAACCGTTGATAAATTTTTATATTCATCATACATCAATTCATCGATAGCGCCATTCACTGGAAGAACTCCATACTGTTTCCAATCAATGATAGGATCAGGTTGACTAGAATGACGATTAGACGAACGAATAGCCGACGACGACCTGGTTGCAACTGGAGTTGGTGGTGTTGTTGCAACTGCGGCAGCGCCATTATCATTTTGATTGGCAGCAAAGTTCTGCATGAAACCTGGACCAAGTACTTGAAAGAGTTGTTGCAATAAGGGATGAATATCTCCTAAATTTGCTGCTCCACCTTGTGCTCTGTCTAAAATTGCCCTTACGCGTATCAATAAGTCCCCCATGTCTTGCGGGGGATTGTTGATTAATGCTTCAATAAGACCTTCTTCATCACCATCTTCATCCTCGTCATCTTCATAATCCTCATCGTTATCACTTTCCAGTTCAGGAACGTCATTGTCCTCCATTTCGTCATCCAATCCTTCAATAGCGTCATGAAAATGATGAGAGTCGTCCATATCAGCGTCAGCATCCCCAATTTCGCCAGAACTATGCTCCACTACAGCAGAGTCAGTAGGTTGATTGACTCGAGAAGCATCAGCGGGAGATTCTTGAGGAACCCACTTTACTTCTTGATCTGAAGGTCTTTTGGGAAAGTAAGACTTCAGATCATTTGCCCATACTTGTCCTAGATATTTTGTGAGAGCACTCTCCAGAATTGCCGATAAATCAGGGAAATGGATTGCCTTCATTAATTGAAATACACTGCCTACCAAAGCACGATCATCTTTGGTTTGTTGAACCAACATATCTCGAGCTGTAAAAGCATCCTCAAAATATACCGGAAGACCGACTAATTCATGTATGCGGCACAAATATTCCAAAAACGGTACTAATCCATTGCAAACATACAAAAGCAACTCACTATCATCACGCGAAGATGATGCGTGGGTCGACGCAAGTGGAGTGTTAGCGTCACGACATAGATGTTCTTGTAATAGTCTCAATTGAACACTGAGTTGGACAAACTCCAGTTCCAAGTTAGAGGTCGCTTGAAACTTAGGTCTCTTCTTTTGCATATCTGCAGAGTCATTCGAACCATTACATGCATGTGCATCAAGCCCAGTAGCTTCTGGCTCGAGCAATAACTGACAAACCTTTGCGACCAAAATTAATAGAAGGGAAGCTTTATAAGCAGCCTCATTTTCCAGTAATCCGTACAAGACAATAGCAAAGACGCTAAGGTCTTGGGTCAGCAATGGACCATGAGAAAAACCCCATAACTCACTGCTGAAAAGTTCTTCAACATCAGGGACCGGGGTAGCATTGTCGTCTTCACTTGTGGCGTCAAACGTTGCTCTTGCTTGTTGCAAAACTTCAAATACCGTTGGTAAATCGGGGAAATCTACAGAATGCACAGCTTGAAACGGTAGGGTACGCAACAAATGCCTCCATTGACTGACTAAATTAGGATCACTTCGTTGAATAGCTTTGGATGAAGTTGATGGACTAATTGTGTGATCCTTCCCTAACATCAGCGATAAAACGGGGCTTATCAGCATTCGATGATACATTCCAAGATCTTTAGAAAACAGACTCGACATTCTACTGACTAACCCCAATAACTGTCTACTCATGTTATAATCAGACTCGACAACTTTCCATGAATTTGCTGCCACAGCAGTAGTTCCAATTCCATGCTCCAATCCCAATGCCCAATGTCGCAAATTACGATTCGACATATTATTGATGGTATGGGCAATGGCGCTACTGGTACCAAAAAAACAGCGAAGTGAACGCATATTACCGTGAAACCATCCTTCAATTTCGTGCATTGTTAATCCTTGAATCGATCTAACATCATTATCTGCAACATGAAGTGCTGATTGGAATGCAAGCAGATTGGAGTGAAATCGTTCATCACGGAAACGAATGGAATTTTTTACCCGATATTTACGGATACATCGCTTCAACCAAGAATGAATCGAAGACATTTCACCATAGCTATTCATGATTTCTGAAAAACTTAATGCTGTTGGCGTGGATTCTGTTGGAAAATCGCTTTCTTCATTATCGCTATCTTGTTCAAATCCGACTAGAGAATTTTTGTTGAGTCTCAAATCTTCCAATGGAAGAATAGTATTCGACACTGCCTTGCATAGCGGGCATAAACATTCCCCTTTCATCACATCTATGGCAAAATCATGAGCCGTTCTTTGTCCATTCACACTCCTCGCACAACTAGAAAAAGGATGGCAGAATATTACGTGAGACAATAAATCGGATGCAAGCACGTCACCTCGAGGCATACACCAAGTCCCAGCATCCAAAATGCATAGCATGACCACAGGTAGAAACTATTAATTAATGAAACATTAAAACGAGCTCGCTATGTAAATTTGATTTACGCTTACTGTGCACTCGAGTGCCACCACTTTTATTGAATAAAAAGTCCTTGACAGGATGAAGCACATTTACAATAAAAGGTGATCTCTTTGCAGTACTATTGATTCCAAGCGCAGGCTGGTGAGTGGGTCGAAACCTAAATAGCTTAATCCATCCAGAATGAGGAGCTGATATTCTCATCCAGCACTCTTTTCTTTCTTCTACAACAACACTTTCATTGTAAGGAATAAATCCTACAGATGCTGATGCCTCAGATCGCTCAGAACGACAAATGCAGCCATCTAATGCAGTAACACGATAAACTTTACTTAAAGGATCAACTAACTCAGTCCGATTCAACAAAGTATTTTTGTTCACATTCGAAGTTTGAAGAAAGCACAAATAACCCATTGCATCATTTTCTTTGTCTTTTTCACGACAAACAATACACGTTTCCGCTAATTTAATTTTCTTTGCCGAAAATGACTCACCAATGCAGTCTTCAGTGTCCATCACAGTCCCTCCACCAAAATCAGCAATTCCTGTATTTTCATCACCGTCATCATCGTCATCCGACATTTCACTGCCGAAAAGTTTCATTGCCTCTTCCGCTTTCCTTTTGGTCTCTTCCAAAGCCTTAGCTTGCGCTTCTTTGCGAAGCCTCTTTTTTTCATCTTCCACACTTTCTCCAATTATTCTGGTAAATCCATAACGATGAACAATTTCATCAATTCCCGACACATTCAGTGATAGATGGTGCAAAACAAATCCCAATCCTTGATGATAAAGAATATCGTCTTTGAATATCCCCTTTTGCCAAGTTAAACATAAATCGTGCAATAAACTCCATCCTGCTTGGTTATTCTCACAATAAATGGAAGCCAGGCTGAAGGATTGTGGATTTATGGTATGTTGATGAATCTGTAAAGTTACTAAATGAATCACACGCCCAATAATACTAGATCGATTGAAACCGGCCGAACTTTCAGAATTATTCCAACTAATTTGCATGCAACGATGAAGAATTTCTACAAAACGCTGATTGGTTGCAAGTAGCTCACGAACAGTGGTGAAGTCGCGATGAGGTAGGGGAAGTGCATCAATTTGGAAGAGCGGTACAAATGGATTATCATGATAAGCGCTACCAGCATTCAAGCTGCTAAGAGTGGTTCCCATAGCCTTCATGCGGTCTCTAACACGATCACATGAAGGCAAAGCATTTTTTGATGACATATTGATATATTCAGGATCGAAAAAACGGAAACTATTGTCTAGTAATTGGAGTTTAGTTCCCTCCTCACCTCCCGCACTATTTCCGGGATTTCCACTCATATTGGCACTAGCATCACCAGCAGCTCGACTTTGACACAGATCATTTACTGCATTGAGAAGCATGTGGTCACTCACAGTTCGTTGGGACTGTCCCACCATGGCTTTTACTTTTGCCAGAGAAGATAAGGAATTATTTCCAGAGAGAACTTGATGGAAAACCTCACGTTTGACTGCTCGCTCTATACCTTCAACGGAAACAGGATAGGTGCTGGATGAGTTCTCCAACAATGCAACAGGTAAATAAGTGAAAATATGAATTAAGGTACGTAGGAATTCGCTGATAAGCTTGGGACGATACTCGCATAATCGATCACTTTCATATTCTTGAAGCGAATCTATAAGTTGTAAAATTTCAAATCTATCAGCCATCATCAACAAGATTCGATCGACACTGGAATTTGTCAGAATGGCAATTTGCATGGCCAACAAGTCCAAATCTCTTAATGCTCTACTCAAAGGGATTCTCCCATAATTGAAAGCTAAGTTTCCAACGGCATACCCATTTCTTCGCCACATTTGTAGTGTGACTTGACTACTGAAAGACAGACAACGTAGAGGCCAATCAAACAAAATTCTCTTGGAGGAATTGGGGAGGCAGCGAATGCAAGACAGAGCACCTTGACAAGATACATTCCCATATGCTGCGTACATAAAACTTTTTAGATAAAACCGATGCAATGGTATATGAACAGAAATAGAGTCTTTGGATACTTGGAACGGTAAACGAGTTAAGGTAATATCGCCGGCAATATTATGTGTTGTATCAACTTCTTGTTGTAAATTTTTATAATAGTCTAAAACAGCACCTACCGTCTTCTTAGTTACCATTACTAAGGCGTTCTCACGCATTTGCTGCAATGTATCAAAAGACAGTGACTCGGAAGGTTCCTCTTGCTCCATCTTTTCACTCGATCCTTGAGCGCTACCATTACTCCCATGAAATTCATTTTCAATACTTGAGAGGGATGGATCCAATAAAGAGTTGGATATCAAATGGGTGGTGACTGTTTCTACCTCAATCGCCAAATTTGCACCATATTGCCAAACATCATCCTCATTTTCTACATGGTGAGCTGTCAAACGTTGATATTTGTCGAGTTCTTGAATCATACGACACACATCAATCCAGCTCTCCACAGTGCCCGGATTTATCTCATTCAACAACATCTTAGTGCAAAAGAAACTGTTGCTGGTGAGATACTCAAAATCTCGACAAACAACTGAGACACGATTGGTTCGAATACTGTGATGCGTGAGGAAAGCACGCTCCTTGTGGTGACTATTGTTATCACTCAAAGGCGTAGTGCCCTCCACTCGTAGCCTGGCAATCACTTTCTGGTCTTCCTTACCAAGGTCGGCCAGAATAGCATATAATGTGTTCGCCAACATGGTTGTAATAGTTAAATGACGATTGCGTCCTTCGGGTAATATCCTATGCAGGGCACCAGATGAACTCATTTGATCTACAACAGAATGTGCCGTATATAATTGCACTGTGGTACGAAATATGGAATCATCTGAAACGCCATAGTGGCGACAGTACAACATAGCTAGGGAAGGATAGATTGTTGTAATGATTTGTGAAAATCCGCTCTTAAACAATCGGTCATGTTGGAAGCGCATAATTACATCGTGGAGCCATTTCTTTAACGGCAAGGACAAAAAAGGCGTTGCCATGGAGAGGATACTGAGAATATTACGATGGCAGTAGTTGAAAGGGTATCTCACACGCTCTTTGAACTCAGTTTCCTTTGAATAATCTATTTCTTCTTCCGGATATGAACCGGCCAGATTAGTAGAGGACACGGAACACCGGCCGGACAGCATCAAATGCAGCATTTCAATAGAATCTACTTGTGTGATTTCAGATGGGAATTGAGCTGCGATGGTATCCCCATCAGCAAATGCATCACATAGTCTCCATTGTTGGTAAGGTTGCTTATCTAAAATTGGAATTGAATGGGATTCTGTAGTTCCTACCTCCTTGAAGAACTCGAGGCAAATTAACCTACGAAATCCTTCAGACATAAATCCTAGACCACATGCCCACTTTAGAGCTACCATAATTTTTTCTTCCAACGCAAATATTTCTTCGGGTATTATTGAAAATATTAATTTCGCGTTTTCTTTCAGTTTTTGGTGAGCAGAACGCAATCGGTCGGAATTGGGTAAATCTGCCAAAACTTTTGCTGCTCCATCTTTATCAACCTTCTCTGTCATATGGCGAGCTTCCGCTTCATTCATCCCAAAAGAGCGCAATGCTTGGATAACTTGATCAAATGTATGAACATCATCGTTGTGAACACGAGCTACCAAATTATTCATGGGAAGAAATCTTTCCATCAATTGCAAAACGATATTATTGTCAAATGATTCCAGCCCACGAGTTGCAATGATTGCGTACTCAGCAGTAATCGTGAGAATACCCTGCACTACAGCACCGAAAGACCTTTTCAATTCTCCCGGAAATTGGGCGCTTGGATCATGGTCAGCACTTTTGCACTGATGGTCAGTACAATTTCCTTGTTTGGACCAAGCTTCAGGATCACCACAATCACAGCAACCTGAATCCCCTCCAGCCCGGTGGAAATAAACTTCGTGACCTTTATGATTACTTTTTCGGAAACAAGGATCACACTGTACACAAGTAGGGTCCTTAGCACAATTACGACAAGTCCAAACTAAATCACCTTTTTTGAAGACACATCCACAAACTGATTTTCCTTCGGAAGAAACAACACGACGAAGAAGAGAAATGTCGACAACGGCTATCTCTTCAAGCTGACTAGTGACTTTGCTGCGACGTTGCATTGTTTCACGAGTATATGTACACGACAATAATCCCAAGATATTTGGTAGGATGCGCGTTGGAGCATGGCGAATAGCTTGGATGGTGATATCGCTGATAAGGTGATCCGGCAAATTTCTTGGGATCAATGTAGAAAATACAAGTGGATCCATTTCTCCATGCTTTGACGACAAATAAACGACTCTGCGATTTCCATCTTCATCTGGTAAGTCTAATTGCCAAGAACCTTCAACATTGTTGGACGGAGTAGAAGGACTCCTTGATGAGGCAGATCCAACTCTGTTCATTTCAAACGAGTGCCAATAAGTATCTTATAGTACAATCGAAATTCTCGTCGAATGTAAAATTGAACTACACCACTTGTTGTTATTTGCATGATGCAAAAAATAATTTAATAGATACCATAAAATAATGTTGGCTAGGAAATGCCGCAAAAAAGTCATCCTAACTAGGACCCATCGACCTAAATCACTTCTATTATTATTAGGGTTTTATTTCCAAGACCAAGGCCCAAATCAAAATCCGCTACGGATTTATATCTTTAATCTCGCAGTGAGTAATTCATACTTATTATGTGTTCAGGTAGCTATTTAAATAGACTGCTAAACTACTTCCAATTGATCTATCACATCATCATTATGATAATCCGACTGGGACCAGACGGACCTCAAATAAAGTGAAACTACATACACTATGGCCTAACAGAAGATGTCTTGGGTCTTGGGACAAGGGCATTCAAATTACAAATATCCTCTGTGGGAAAACTAGAACAATATTCTGACAGTTAGAGTTTCTTTTTAGCTTCACCTTTGGACTTCTTGTTTCCCTTGACAACATATTCTTCAATGAAAAACAAAATGAACATAATAAACACAGTAAAAACCATCCAAATATTGTAAATCCATTCTCTCATCACACCTGACATATCATAGCAAGTGACCGGGTTCAAGTAACCATAAGTATGAATCGCCATGACAATAACAAACTGAATAAGTTGGCCGCTTGTCATGAAAGGTCTCGCCCAACGGACAGGACTAGCATAGTGTAAGTACATGACAAAATGAATCAAGCAATTGATCCACGTGAAACCTCCAGATGGGAAGTTGTGGGTAACCGCAGCAAGGGTAAAAGTTGTCATATGATGAAACCAATGCAACCAAATCACTGGTTTTCCAGACAAAATCAAGAAGTAGGTGTCAACCCATTCCCACAACTTTGTAGCCATGAACATGAACTGAGCAAATCCATACCAACCTTCCATTGGAGTCATTCGACAACAAATATCGTGAATGGAACGCCAACGGCCATCCACAATAGCGGTAAAGTAAATAATGACTAGACACATCCACAATGACACAAAGGAAAGAGAATAATTATGAATCTTCTTCGCGGTTTCTAACCAAGCTGGAGGCTTATATGAAGGAGAACTGCAGTACAATTGTACAAGTTTGACAGAAATAGCATAAGTGATCATGATGACAACTTGAGAGAGGAGTCCTTCATTGGTATTGATTCTCCAGTTCCAATTCCAAGTGCAAAAGTTGCCTTGGAATCCATAAAAATGAAAATCAGTACAATTGGCGATAGCTTCCTGTAAGGTTGACATGGTACAATATCTCTTTACGAAAATGCTGTAACTAATTTTAATAAAAACAGAGGACAAACTGCGGTGGGTGCACCAACAAAAAAATCACAACAAAAAAGGGATTAGGAAGAAGAAACAGATATTCTAACTCACTAAAAGCATAAGTCGCGATGCAAGAACTGCAAATTGTATATATTTGGGATTGGATTGAAGTTCTGGAATAATACTGAAGCAAATGAGTGGTTTTGTGGTTGGGTGGGAATTAAGCCTTAACATGTAATGAGTAAAGATTTTGAGAGTATAAGTCCTCAACCACAATAAAATATTGGCGTACTGCTCTACAATTCAGGTCTCAAGGTGCTGCATTTTAATCCCCCACTTCGCTGGAATTGCAATGAATACTTCCTCAGGCATCTATCTTGCAGCTTTACTATTTGGATTGGTTAGCAATTATTTTTCGGTCCATGGTATCGTTCATCAAGAGGCAGGATTTGATTTGTACGATCAGCTTAATAATCTTGCAGACCGTGGACTCCTCAATTCGAATGAAGTTCGGCTGATCCTTGATGTTGGTGCTTTTAATGGGGAATTTTCTGAAGAACTGCGAAAGCGGGGTCGCTTCCCTCAAGCACAGTATCTGTGCATTGAAGCAAATCATATTCATGCTGGTCACTTGCAGAATAAGAACCTACCCTTTGTGATTTCATTAGTCGGTGATGTGGATGATGAAGAAGTTCCATATTATCGTGTCGACACGTCTAAAAGTCAATTGGAAACTGGGAACTCTATCTATCGGGAAAATTCTGAATACTTCGATAATGCACGTGTAGAATATAGGAAATCATACACAATTGATTATGTATTAGATTTGTTAAACGTAAGCCACGTTCCTGTGGACATTTTGAAATTAGATATTCAAGGTGCTGAACTAAAAGCGTTGAGAGGAGCAAAGAGAATGATAGAAAGGTCACCCAACCTTGTTATTGTTTGTGAAATATCTTTTGTCCCTTACAACGGTGCGGACGCTCCTTCATTTTTTGACATTCATTATGAAATGGAGAAGATGGGATTCAAAATGGTAGATATTTTGGGTTATTCCTCAGGAAAGAAGGAGAAAGGAAATGGTGAATTCACAAGTTATGCGTTGCAATTTGATGCAGCGTGGGTTAGAAGGGAGAAATTACACTGGCGAGGAGTATCATGGCCAAAGAAGAACTATCCATCACTAATTCAGACAGCCATCGACGATATCGTACTTTAATATATTATTAGCTGATCCTCATTGTTCGTAAATGTCCTATCTGTGCACCGCCTTTTCAATATTTCCTTCTAGTGGGTGGTTGTGGGGGTGGCACGGAGTAGGCTCCTCCAGAAGAAGCTCCATAGGAACCGCCAGATGAGTATCCATTACTGCTATAATTTCCATAATTGCTCGCACTGTGCGATGGACCTGAAGGGGCAGCTTGGTCAAATCGAGAGACACGAGGCTGTGCGTTTTGTTGCAAGTAATTCTTGTTGACCTGTTGTAACTTCGCGCGATTCTCTTCCATCTTTTGCACAGATTGTTTGAAATAATCAACAACATCTATGGGCCTATTGAAGTATTTGTTCATAATCTTGTACCCCTAATAAAGATATTAGACCATTAACTTAATATTTTCAGATACACTTACCTTGAAGTGAACGTGAACTGGAATATTGGTGGGAATTTTTGAACCATCTTGTTTCATCTTTAGAAAAGTTAGACAAAAAAGTGGCTTTCCCGGCTCAAATCGAATGCAATAAGGAATAGTTCCTGGTTTATTAGCAGCTTCATTGATTAATATGCTTTCTACTGCTTGAGGGCTACCCTTCAAAAATTTATGAAACTTCACCATTTCTTGAACTAATTCATTAAGTTTCTCTATATAGCTTGCATGAATTTCATCAATATCGTAGAAGCGATGGTTCTCCATATCATCTTCCATAATAAACAATTTATCACTGATTTTATTCAAGCCAGTGATAGCCTTCCCTTCTTCTTTCACGTGGATATGTTTAAAAACACCCTCCTGAAATTGCCAAGTAATTGTAAGTTGGTCGTGGCTACTAGAAGAAGGTCTGAATAAAACACTACCGGCGCCATGACCTTCTCGTTTCAATTTCTCTTCAGCACCCTTAGCATCGGTATTTGCGAAAAAAGGGTGAACAATCATTCGTTGAAAGTTGACTTTACCCGAAGCTGATGGCTTACCTCCACCTTTTGGTATGACTACATTCTTTTGCTTGTCTTCAATGTCGTCATATATCTTAAGCGCCTTTTCAACATCGAAGTGGTTGTCGAACAAAATACCATATAATTCACGTACATCGAAGCTTTTCTCTTCATCTCCTTCATTAAAACAGCGTTGGACCCAATATCTCTTCGCGTTTAGATCCAAATGCCAATTACGAAGCCACCAACTGTCGTTTTCTTTCAAATATCGAGGCTTAATAGATAATTGAACGTGAAACGTATCCTTCCGAATGCCAACAACCACTGCAGTACCCTCAGAACCAATTGGTAAATGCTTGGTGATGTCAAAATCTCGATCAATGCGATCGTCAAATACTTCAAATTTACCAATATAACCCTTAAGATTATTTTCTGTCTCGACAATTACACTTTTCGGGACTTCACTCGTATCTTGTGGATGCCGAACAACCTTGTATCCTAATTTTCTTCCAATATACAATGTTTCATCAGTTTCACCACTGACAATTTGGAATAATTGTTCAGAAGAAATTTCCTTGAACGGCCACCTCAGATCAAGCCATGGAAAACGCAGTTCTTCCTTCACGCTTTCCATTTGTAAAAGACGGTTACCATGGTTTTCCGACTTCAAACTTTCATTAAAATCATTCAAGTCTAATTCATACAAAGGGTCCTTCAACGCATAGTCAACTTTTGTCATTGCAATAGCACCAGGAAGTACCACAGTATCAGTTACGTCTGGTCTTCCATTTCTCCACAGTTGCAGCAAGTCTGAATCCTGTTGCAATCGCTTTAAAAACGCATTGTGCACTATTTTAATTAACTCTTCAATAATTTCTTGAGCGCGGCTTGGATCATTGTCAGATTCCAAAGCGCTGAAACAAATTTTGGACACAAAATCATTATCATCGTAGCACTCCGGATGTATACGAGTGTCATCCAATGGATTTAATTTACTTATTAATGCGGAAGGAGTGATACGCAAAAATCCAGCAGCATTGTTGTACACAACAGGCCCTAAAAGATGATTAGCCAAGATTGCCTTTCTACTCTCTAAAAGAACGCGTTGTTCATCCTCATCTAAATCACTTTGAAGCTGTGCTTCTTTTGAAATGATATCTCGGCGAAATGCATCTGCTTTGCGCAAACCCAAACCGGGGATAAAAGCAAGCATAGGAGCTAGGTGATCGAGCTTGCAAACTTTGCGAATATCAACTCCAACATCTGATATAGCATCAACTAATTTGAATTCTAAGGCACGAATAAATTTTGACTTGATGCCTTCAACCTGCTTTTGTAATGGATGTAAGTTGATGAAAAAGGCTTCATACCCAAATAATCCTGTGGAAGAATCCGCAGTCATCCACAGATTCGCATATTCTGCAAGAGGCTCGACCGCCAATCTAGCTAATGATACTGCTGCCCGTGCATCTTGCTGTGATAAAGTCGGTAAAAGCTTCTTCGCACGCTTAGAATTCTTGAAATTAGAAGAAAGCGAGTCATCACCAATCATGATTTTTGGATAGTATGTCGGCATGGGTTCGTCATCGTCGAACGATGGATAGTCGTCACTCCTTTTACTGAAGTCATACTGTGTTTTGAGAGCAGCATTAATGGCTGGAATAATGTCTCTCTCAATCAGCATTTGCATGCTTCTCGCCTGAACCCCAGCGCCACTGTTGATAATTATCAACTCTGGACGATTTTCAAACAAGAAAGTCTCCACTTTATCTTTCTTTTGCATCATTGCTTGTGGTGGAATTTCCCGATGAGCTTTCAAAGAACCATCTTCATCAACACAAGCCATGTGCAACGACATTTTCTTATCTTGAGTAAATACAAATCCAGCAACTGACTTCGCACGTGGACGTTCACTTGGGTTTGTCAATAAACTCTTGAGAGCTTCATATTCATTATCGTAGTTAGGAAGGTATGGCCCAGTTTTCAAGCGAGATTCAAATTCTGCAGCAGCTTCGTCAATTATTGCATCCCTTCCGAGGCGAGTAAGATGAGCACGAATCTCTGATGTCATGGAGGGCATCAAATACTTTTCCACTGTCAGCTGAATAATAGAAATGCGAAACTGATCCCACTCTGATCTTGAGTGCGGATATTCGTCGTCATTCACACTGGTTGCGATCAAAAACTTTCCTAAATGAAGCATGATTTTATTCATACCCTCATGATCTGGACCATTGATATTAATTTTGATATAACCAAGCTGTTCTGCCTCAACCATTTTCATGAACAAGATAAGACCAGGGTGAGTGAAGAACTCTTTAATCGGCTTATGAGAAATGACATGAACCCCAAAAAACCTGCTGAATGGTGTGATCATCTCTTTTCCTTTTGCCGTCGGCTCCGTGGAAATATTTCCTAAAAAGCGAAATATTTCTCGAGTCTTGATGCGAATCGAAGGTTCCATCGATAATTCGGTCGCAAGAACTAGTTTAACAGCTCGCGTAAGTTGTTCTATCGAACGAATCTTAGATCCATCTATTAACTCGGCAGCAGACTCAGTGGGGCTCGCACGACGAGTAGGAGGATGATTGACAGGGAAATCATAATGTACTGCACTTCCAATTTCATGAACAGGTGCAGTAAAGTAACTAATGAATTCATGTACGGCGTCAAGCTTTTTGTTTCGGGAATACAAACTCTTATTCAACGACTTCATCGGCTTATCGCTGTCCTTGGAATTAACTCCATCATTTTCCATATCTGCATCGTCACCATCGACAGCGTTTGCAGAAGTTGCAGAACGAGTGCTCACAGAATTTTTATCAAGAGAAGTAGCAAATAAGGCAGCAAATCGACGAATATCGCGGATAACTTCTTCGTCGGTGGTGGTTTCCAACAAATCAAGATAAAACTTGACATTCATCAACCTCTCTGCCACATCTTGAGGATACTTTTCAGACAGAAGGTCACTGAGTTTCTCTAGAAAACGGAAAGTAATTTCAATATCATATTGCAGACGACACCATTTCATATCCAACTGCAGCGTTTGCCACAGATGGTCCTTGGTAAACGCCCGATGGATCAGGTCACGACGGTAGAGCCAAATAAATGGAACTTCAACATGATCTACTTGCATTAACTTCAAAATATTGACAATCGACTCTACCAAATCATCTGGTGGTAACGATGCCAATGTAGATTGACGTCCATAATGGTCCACCATTTTTTCGGCAATCCAGCGTGCTTCAGCAATACGTTCTGCATCGGATATAACATCTGCATCTTCACCATTCAGTGATCTCCACCTATAGTTTCGCTTGTCACTTGGGGTGACATATGATTGAAATCGTTCAGGAACATCCATCTCCACTATTGAATGATCTTGAGGCAACAAAAAGCTCTCAACAATCTCAATATGTTCATATCCCGCGGTTTTTCGACGTGGTTGGCTATTATATTCATCTTCATATTCCGAATCCCCACCTTCAAATTCGAAGACAAAATCCTCACCAAAGATTTCAATCGCCTCATCAATTTTTGATTTGGTAACTCCTTGTCTCCCTTCTTTCGGCTCATACCGTTTTCTGGGAGCTTCTTCATTCACCATATCATCTGCGATGAAATCACCTTCATCACTGTAATCACCACCTCCTTCCGGGTCGATAACATCTTCTTCCTCGTCTTCTTCAATAAGATTTTCTAAGGTAGTGTTGTTGCGTTGAGCTTGGGCTTCTCTAATCAACTCAACATCATCTTCATCAGCTACTGCCTTTGATCGCTTCTTGAGCCCTTTCTTCTTCCCTCGTTTCTTTAGTTTCTCATTTTGTTCATCTTCTTCGCTCAAATCATCATCAGTGACGAAACCATCTTTAATATAATTATCTTCTTCATCTTCCGTTTCGTCCCCGCTGTCCTCACCACTCAATTCAGCAACATCGTCAAACAAATTGCTCCCAACCTTTGACCTTTTGCGCTTTTTATTGTTGACTGAAAATTAAAAATGTATTTAATGAGATGAAATAAAGTATCATTTTGAAATTTGTTTTTCACCTTGAACAGATTCATCATCATTCCCTGATCCCTCTTCAATGGCTTCATCTTCATTCTCAGCATGAGATTCTTCATCAAACGGATCATGGTCGCTCATTTTCAAAGGAACACAATGTCGCCTCGTAGAGAGAGATTAAAAGACGATCTCCCTTTCCGCAGGTTTAAAAAAGTGATTTCCATTGTGTCAATGACATGATGTGGGATGCCACAGCAGGAGCAGGCAGTCAAAGCGAACATTGCTTTCCTAGCCACCCAGATCACAACCTAGATCTCTAAACTATTTCATTGGCGGTGGCTGCAGCAAAAACAAGGAAAATATAAAAGATCATTTCATTCATTTGGCAAAACCTTTTGTTACCAGTGTACTTATCTGTCATTCTACCGTCGTTGGATTTTATTTCAAGATGCGTGTATTGAAATATCATGAAAAAAAGTTGTTGAAGAAGGTGGATTTCTACAGTTGGAAGGAGGAGCAAAATGTAAGAGAAGCAACAATCATTAGAAAATACCACCTGCAGGATCGCGAAGATTATATCAAATACAACAAGATGGCCGGTATGATAACTAAACTTGTTGCTAAGCTGAGAGATCTTCCAAAGGATGACGCTGTGAGGAATAAGCTTTCAGTTCAACTCTTGCAAAAATTGTATAATATGGGCGTCATTAACAAAGAAACCTCGTTGACATCAATTGAGAAGCTATCTGCGTCATCTTTTTGTAGAAGACGACTTCCTGTGGTTATGGTCAGGGTAAAAATGGCGGAAACTTTGAAAGAAGCAACAACTTTGATCGAACAAGGTCATGTCCGAGTTGGTCCTCATGTTGTCACTGATCCCGCATTTTTGGTGACCCGAACGTTTGAAGATTATGTGACCTGGGTTGATAACAGCAAGATTAAGCGCATTATTATGCAGTATAATGACAAAGTTGATGATTATGATTTGCTTGGAAATTAATCTTATTGCATTGTAGACATTCAAATTGTAAATAGATGTAAATATAATTTATCATATGAGAAGTGTGATATGTGTATGAAGTAAAACGGTATCTAAATGGATTGATACTCTCTGAGAAAGGAAATTAGTCCTTCTCTATATATGCCCATTGGTGATGCAAACCAAGCCGGAAACTATTGTTCACAGTGCACAACACAATGTCACTATTACTTACTATCGACTGTTTGCAGTATCGAGTACAGTGACAATACTAATACAACTGATTGACATAGGATCACTCACAGATTCATGGTGTGTGAGATACTTGCAGTTAAGCACCACCAGAACTAAGATGGTGTGGCTGCTAGCTACATGGAAGGAGGCGCGCAGCAGAGAGGCGAAGCGCAGCAGCCAGCAGAGCAGCAGCGCGCAGCAATGATGCCAATGGGGCTGAATCATTTGTTAGTTCGTTAGTCCTTTAATTATGTGACAACACCCAACACACCACGCTTATGTACAGTAAAAAAATTACATTGATTGATCTAGTGACATGGGAACCGTCTTGAAGACAGACGCCTATGGCACGGGTTCCTTCTGAACAAGATGAAAAAAACAATTGAAAATTCTCCAATATATTATCCTCCGAGTAATTCTCCTCGATCAAGGGGAGATAAACGTTTCTCAACGCTGAACTCTATCGCTTCTACCCGGGGGGCGTTCATTGACGGAAATGGTGTTCGATGGGTATGCATAATTCAAAGCACTGTCTTTTGAATGCTCATTACATAGTTTCTTCTTTCTAGGACACCAATAATGCAGACTTTGAAGGATTTTTGAGCAAAAAAAGTAAATGGATGGGTGGTGAGACTATGTCAATCAATTGGCTTTGTTCTTCGTCTTAATTTATCAACATACCTGAAATAGAATGGAGGAAAAGATATTTTATTCTGAAAGGTTCTAAAATCTTTTTCTCAAAAGTAAAGTTTTGTCTTGACTATGGCGGCTTTTTTCGGCCTAACAATTACACAATTTTAGGCCGCACTCCAACCACCTCATGGTATGATAGATTTGGTAGATTGTGTTGCTGTAAAGGTAAAACGAGAGTGTATATTGACCTATTTTGTTTGAATGGCCTTGTACTTTAGTCTGCAGAAGCTTTGACCAAAAAGAGAAATTCACTGGAAATTATTTTGAAGAAGGAGCGATTTTTGTTAATGGCATCGACCGAAGCCGACAAAGATGAATGGATAGGTCATATTGGCCGCGCCCTTGTCAAGAATTCAGGAATGTTCATTGATGATCAGAATAAGCATGAGAATGATGATGACGACTTCAGTGACTACAGTGACGAAGGAAAATGATGTTTATAGTCTGTCTCACCTTATGGACAGGTCCTCCTCCTTGCCCATGTGTAAATATTTGTTCCCAGTTCATTCATTGCAATGAAAATTTTTGTTTAATTTTGTTGTATGTTTGTGAAGCATTAAATATGAAATAGGTGCACGTTTATATTCTTGTGCCTTTGGTACAATACAATTTTAGAACCAAGCAAGCCTGACTTAGGAATATAGACAATTATATGTAATTGCAAATCATCCAATGTAATTTTGTTTGAGAGTGTTGGTTGACAGGACAAATATTATCGACTATAAATAACCTGTAGACAGGAAGTGCATGTACCAGATTTACTCTTCCATTCCGGAAATATGTGGGAAGGGGACACTTGGATGAGGAAAGGTTTTGGCAAAGCTCAATACTTGCTGATTAATTCGATTTATTGCTTCTGCATATTTATCATTTGATGCAATGAAATTAGTTAACTCTTTCACTTTTGGCTTTGACTGCATTGAACGAACAAAGTCAGTGCAAAGGGAGTCTCCCAAAATAAAAATTTCATTCAAGAAATTTGCAATTTGACGCATTTCGACTTCCTTCATGCCGCGCGTTGTTGTGGCAGGGGTACCGATACGAATACCTCCTGGATTGACAGCAGAGACATCAGTAGGGAGGGAATTCTTGTTCACCGAAATATTACAACGGTCACATAAAGCTTCAAATATTGATCCAGAAAATCCATTCAATTCTTTGCGTTGCAAATCCCACAAGAATAAATGATTATCAGTCCCACCGCTTACAATCAGATGCCCCATATTGGTAAGTTCTGAAGCAAGACATCTGCTATTTTTCAACACCTGAGAAATATATTCTCTATAGTCATAGGACATTGCTTCTTTTAACGCAACGGCAATCGCAGCGATTTGATGATTGTGGGGACCACCTTGCAAAGCGGGAAAAACTGCTTGATCTATTCTATCCATCAACTCTTTTTTTCCAAAAATAATGGCTGCCCGTGGACCGCGTAGTGACTTATGAGTCGTAGTCGTTACGACATCACAAAATGCAAAAGGATTGTTTGCCAATCCACAAGCAACAAATCCGGCTATATGGGATATATCTGCCATTAGATATGCGTTAATGGAGTCGGCAACCTTTCTCATTCGGTGGTAGTCCCAATCACGTGAATATGCACTTGCACCTGCAATTAACAATTTTGGCTTAAATAGGTGTGCGAGCTTTTCAAGCTCGGCATAATCGACCATCCCATTCGCCGGATCTACTCTATACGGCATCGACTCAAAAAATATCGAAGTTGCACTGACTTTCTTTTTGATAGTGTGATAACCGTGAGTTAGGTGGCCGCCGGATGGCAAGTCCAATCCCATCGAGTCGATCTTTTGGTTGCAGTAGAGCGGTATAAACAGCAAAGTTTGCAGGAGAACCACTATACGGTTGAACATTGACACCCCAAGATGTGGAAGTGAGGGAAAATAATTCGAGTGCTCTTTTTTGGCATAATTCTTCCATTCTATCAATATGGCAGTTTCCACCGTAATAACGAGCACCTGGTAATCCCTCTGAGTATTTATTCATTAAACATGATCCAAGCGCTTGTTGGACAGCAGGTGAAACGAAGTTCTCACTGGCAATTAGTTCGATCCCTTCAATTTGTCTTGTGTATTCGAGATTGATAATATCTGCAACTTCACTGTCGACCAGGGTCAAAAGATGGGTTTTCCTTACCGTAGGACATAAGTTCTTATCATGGGCTGAAAATTGCTTGATTCCAAAATGAATCTTATATGTATCACATCTCCCAACCAATACAACAATAATAATAATGTAAATTGATGATAGCCCGAGAAACATTTCCTTCAAGACAGCATCGAGCAGCAACAACAACATGAAAGACACAGTGGATGTCAGATTCTTAATCTTTTCGCCATTTGCACAGAGCCATGTGAAATTCTAATTCCTGTTATTCGATCTTTACCACATCCGGTGATACCAGATAGACTATGTATTTTTTTCTTTTTTCAATAATCTAGCACAATATTGTACAAGAGCCGAAATACTGTACCAAGATATGCGACAATATATCTTAATTAGGCACTTTACCAATATAATCAATGGATGAAGCAATTTAAAACAACTAACTCTTGATTGTTAATTAATTTATAGCTATTTATACAGATTATTATATTCTTTTATAAAACAACTGTGCATATTCAACTTATATTTATTCAACATCCTTAATGCTCCAATCATTAATATGCACAATCTATTACAAAAATATATATGCATCAACAACATTATAATCTTCTTCTGGTCGAATGATCGTAGAAAACAACTTGAACATATTCATCAGTATCCAACTCAATTCTTGTTGAATTATCACCAGGATCGCTCTCCGGATTAACATTAACTATTTTACGATCTCTTTTATTTTTAAACAACAAACCTTGTGCACTATCGGCTATTACTTGATAAAGAGGGGTGGAATTGGAAGTTGACAATTGGGTCTCCCAATTGTAGTAACTCAAGTCTGAAGGTTTTGGCAAAAGCTTTTTCCTACAAATAACAGCGAGAATAAAATGGAAAAACTACTACGATCTTTAATTATAGGCACCTTTGCTCAAAGATGGGAGAAAAGTCTTCGTTTTTCATCCTGAATGCGAGGTCGATATATCCTGAGACCTCTTGCCCCTAAAGAAGACAAAATAATAATAAAAAAATAATAACACATAATTTATCCATAGTCAACGTATCATTTCTCTAACCTTGGAATTAAAATCCCGGACAAACAATATAGTTGTCAATTTGCCACTCCTAAGAAGTTCTTCCCGCTCGGCAAGCGCCTGCACCATGGGAGCTAGCAATAAGAATGCAACTACCAAGTTTACTATTGTTACCTGTAAAAACTTTGAGCGCGTCAAATCTTTGTCCAAACTAGCCAACTTCCTAGGTACGATGTGCTTTTGGCTAGATCTTTCTAATATCAGCTTTTTCCTTGCTTCAAATTCCTTTTATGGAAAAATAAAAAGCGTTTCGGCATATTGAAAAGTGTTTTTACTACCTCTCTTCGAATTGTATCTCCAAGACCGCGATATCCTAGCTCAACGAGTTGGCGAGCCATCTCTTCGTCTTCAAGATAACCCATATCATTCGCTGTCAACTGTGAATCCAGATAATCTTCATACGTCTCAAATCGTTCTACAATATCCAATGCGGCAGCATCATCAGCGCGATCCAATTTCGACATCTGCTCAAATTTTAACTTCTTGCAACAAATAAGTGAATTGGAAATACTCCCTTCATACCATTGAAGAAAATACAGAAAAACTACGATTGTTCTAAATTGTGAATACTTAGTGCTAATAGGGTGCTTGCTGGTGCTGACCGTTTCATAAAAAAATCGATATTCAGACCTTCATACTTTTGAGACATGAAAACCACGAAAAGATTGAGTTTGTCAAGGCGGTGTGTATCAAATCAATGCTTGACGATTTCATATTACTACAAAAATATTTCTACAAATGCAGGTGTGCATCTTGTTATCAATTTCCTATTGCAACTATTTATATTATGTATACATTGAGAGGGTCTAGAATTCTAGCAATGGTAAGAAACAGGAAAACTGTACAACCGCCATATAACCATTACTTAGAACTCAACCCAACTACTTGCAGTTTCGTTCAAAATAAATTATGAAGATTCACCAATTGGACCACCTCCGGGGCCTCGAACCCTTATCTCTTCCTCAGGAATGATACCCGCTAATAGATTTCCTCCTCTTATTTGAGCATTGAAGAGACGAGTTTCGAAAGATTTGATGTCGAAGTATAAAAACTGTACAGTAGGATGACCTTGTAATAATTCTTGTTGGGTTCTCGGTTTTAGCCACACTTTTAATTCACCATGGTATCGCCAGTCTCTTTTGTATAATTCCTGAGCAGCCAAAGCCTGGAAAATATCTTTGGGCATTTGGTAAAACATGTAAAACAAAGTTTCTATTTGGAATTTCCCGAAATGGTCAAGTTTTATTGTAGTTGCATTCATTTGGTAGGATGCAGGGATTTTGTACTGCACTTCATCGGTTCCACTCTCTTGGAATGGAGATGTAAATGTTGGGAACAACACTTCCGTCGCATTAAGATTCAGGCCGAATGTTGTCAAATCAGTTCCCAATGCCAAGGCGTAGCCATCCTTTGAAATTACCGTTATTGACATAGAAACATTAAAAAACCACTTGGATCCGCTTATTGAACATTTCTCACCTTATCTGTGCCTCTGATAACTTCCAGTAATCCCGCCAGACCATATTTCATTTCCTTACTCATACTTGCTGGGTTTGGAGCACTGGCCACTGCAGCATTAAGGTTAGCCAACAGACCTGACGAACCCCCACTAGCCTGTTGAGGTGTTGCACCCAACACACTAGAACTATCATTGTGACCACTACCAATAGAACTTGCTCTACCTTTTTCCACTGCCGATCCAACTGCCCCCAGCGGTGAACCTCCGAAGTCTTTTCCAACTACACTACCACCCATTAAGCCCAAAGACCCACTCACATCAACTTTGGAAGACGTCGGCAATGCGGGAAAATCTTCATTTTCAGTAAGATTCTGGAAATCGTCTTCACCAGGACGCATTGGAGTTATGTTTGTTGAGTTAATCGATGGTGGTGCAGCTCCAAAACGAGATATTGGATCGACATTCCCCGCTATTCCTCTTGTGTTAGAAAGATCGTTGCCAATACTCCGCGATTGATGCAGACCCCCAAGTCCCATTGCCCCACCAAGAAGACTTGAAGTAGCATCTAATATAAAAAGAAGAATAAAGCATGATCATACATCCAACCTGCAAACTTACTCTGATTAAAACCAATAGGTCTCTGAACACTTGCAGAAGCATTTCCCGCACTTAAGTAATGAGCATTCTCAGACCCCGGCATTGAAGGGTGCACATTACCGCTTCGAAACAGTCCTGCCTGTTGCTGTTGTTGCTGATTCTGCATTGAAAGGAAAATGCTTGAAATGAAAAAGCTTCATGCACAATTTCTACTTACCAATCCAACTGGCAGAGCGGATCGTTGTTGCTGGATCTGTCCAAGACCACTGTGTCCACCACCATAAGCGTTACTACCGAAACCTCCAAAAGCACTTTGATGAGAACCTTCTGATCCAAACTGATCATTGTTGTAGTAATATTGTCCATCAAAATCGCCCTGGAATTACCATTGTTGAAGACGCAAAACCATGAAATTACGAAAACATACCTGGTCATCCAGGTTCAGACTATCTTTTATATTGCCAAATAGTGACATTCTGATTCTATTTTCTAACTACGTTTAGCGAAAGAGCACACACTACAGAGAGTATTGAAGAAGGGAGAGAAAAAAGCTTTGAAGAGTTAAACAAGAAACCCTTAGCTTGACAAATTACTAATCCCCAATGTGATAAAAAGGTCGGAGACAGTTCCACTAGAAACGTCTTCATCAACCCGCAATATTGTAATACTTTGGAGTCCATTATTCACAAGATGCGCTTGAAACTCATCGATCGATCATTGAAAAAACCAAGTTTTATTGTCAATTTGAATGGAAAATCGGAAATTTACAGGTTAGGAAATCTCATGCTTTTTTGCGACCGTTTCTCGCTGGGCGGTTGCTCAGGCAGCCATCAGCGAGCAACGATTTGGGATTCGTAGATTGAGCAAAGTAGATTTTTTCCTACCCCCCCCTTTGCCTTCATTCTCTGTTCAACTCTGAAGTGAAAATGAGCATAGGCAAGTTGGCAGTAAAGCAAGTGTTGGGCTTGAGCTCCAAAGTGAAGAGCTGCATGACTTTTGTGGAAGATCATCACCTTGCTTATTTTGCTGGACATCAGGTGGTGGTGATCAATACGGAAACAAAGGAACAAAACTTTATATCTGGAACGTCAACCTATCAACATCAGTCATTGGGGTTTACAGCAATTACAGCATCACCTGGGAAGAAAGTGATAGCGGTCGCCGAAAAAGTAGAACCCAATGCAATTGTCACATTTTATGACAATCATTCGTTACGCAAGAAACGGTTGCTCACCTATCCAGAGATAGGATCCAGCGAGATTCGTAGCATGTCCTTTTCAGAGGATGGAAAATACCTGGTGACTCAAGGAGGCAGTCCAGAATGGAACTTGGTTCTTTGGAATGTAGAAAAGTCAGCAAAGGTTTTGTGTACTAGTAAAATGTCTTTGAGTGACGAAAACTGTGTGAATGTTGTATCATTCTGTCCATGGGATTCTAATGTGGTATTGGTACTTGGAAAGGGTATTCTTAGATTGTTTAGATTCGTCGAAGGTCAGTTGCGTCCTTTGCCTGTGAGTGTTAGAAAAGAGCAAGCCAACTTTATTTCACATTGTTGGTTACCAAATGAGCAATTGGTGGTAGGAACTGAAGCAGGTGAATTATTGATGTTAGAAAGCTTTGAGATTCGGGGATTCATTAATCCAAATAAAAATGACCATGAAGATTTATACCCAATTCTCTGTCTTCAGGCCACTTCACGGGGCTTTATCATGGGAACATTCCAAGGAGAAATTAAGATGTTTGAGAAACATGAAGAATTAAAAGAGAAATATCAAATTGAAGATAGCTACATTATTCCTGGAGATCACGGGCACGTCTTAGAATTTGCAATGGGTGCTGATGAGCAACTAATATGCGGAATGAGTCGTCACCAGTTGCTGACGTGTTCAATCAGCAATTTATACAATACCAACAAAGAAAACAATACCGCTTTCTTCGATTATTTATTTACCCCATTCCATTATGCAAATGGTCGCGGCGAGGGTACTATTACTGGTATTGATGTTGCATTGTGGAAACAAATTGTTGTTACTTGTGGAAAAGATCGCACTGTGCGGGTGTGGAATCCCAACGACAAGAAATTGGAACTAACAAAAGAATTTGAGGAAGAACCATTGAGTGTGTCTGTTCATCCAGCTGGTGTTTATATTGCAGTTGCATTTTCAGATAAAATTCGGATTTTGTCGATTCTATTGGAAGAAATTCACCTGTGTCGTGAAATTCCAGCGAGACAAGTGTCTTACGTAAAATTTTCCAAAGGTGGCCAGTATCTTGCTGCTGCCATTGGTACGAACTTGCAAATCTTTAATACATATACCGGTGCTGCCGTTATGACCTTGCGCGGTCACAACAATCGTATTAAGAATGTAGTTTGGATGAATTACGACTCTAGAATGATAACGATTGGTTGTGAAGGGGTTGTATATTCATGGGATTTGTTCCCCACCAATCGCCGTCCAGAGCATTTTCCTGGTACTGTCCCAATATTTAATGGTGCAGGTCCGCAGGATGGCTCTGCTGTCTATGTTGCCACTCACGATAAGATGATAAAGGAATTAAACTTCGGAAAACAAGCTGAACAAACCTCCACATCTTCGACCAATGCGTCACAGTCTAATAATGCTACTTCTGGAGCAAACAATTCGGCGACTGGAAATAACTCTTCTGCGTTATCTTCGACAGCAGCTATGTCTGCTACAGGAATGGGTATGTCTTCTTTATTATCGGGACAAAGTCACGTGGAAGGAGTAGTAAAAGTTGGCAAATCATTTGAACTAGGCACACCAGTTTCATTTATGCTATTTGACGAAAGTCGTAGATTGTTATTAATTGCAACGAGTGGCGAAGAAGCCCCATGTCCAATTGTTGTGACTTTAACATCTCCTTCTCTTGGTGGGGGTGGCAATGTCCCAATTCTGGAAAACAACATATTTCATAGTACGTCCATCACTGCACTCTGTCTTTCATACGATGGCACGACGGTTTATTCCGGAGATGACCATGGTTGTGTTGTTATTTCAGAGTTTGAAAGCGCTTCATTTTCAACAGGTGCAGCTGGTAGTAAAGTTAACAAGCAACGGGATGGCATTGTCGCCTTTGAATTTGTTGAAGAAGTTGTAATTCACAAATCTGACTTGGAAAATCGCAAGAATCAAATAGCACAATTAAGCCACAGCGTGGAAGAGTTAAATAAGAACAATGAACATCAAATGCGCTTGAAAGAATTGGAACACAAGGATAAATTGAAAGAAATTTCTGAAAAGTTTCATATCCAATTGCGTCAGGAGAAGATAAAGTATGATGATCTTGAAGAGGAGAAGGCGAACATTGAAAGGGAGTTCAATCGTAAGGTAAAGGCATTAGAAGAGAAGCATAGCGAAGAGTTGAAATCAATTGAGTTGAAGTATAAAACAAAGCAAAGTGCTGAAGAAAATCGACACAAAATTCTATTGCAAGAAACTGAAGAAGCACATCGCCGGTGGAATGAAGAGAATGAAGTTTTAGTAAATAGCCACCAAAAATATCTTCAAGAATTGACCAAAGAATATGAGTCAAAGTTGGTGTTTGAGCAAAAGCAGCAGCGAGAAATTCGTGTGGAAAAGGAAAGATTGCAAGTGCAGTTTGATGGTTTGCGTAATGATACCGAGAATGATGGAGATCGAGAAGTGGCAGATATGAAAATAAGGTGAGTTTTCAATTTGTGAGGAGATACTCAGTACTCACTGTTACATCTGTTTCTTGCGCCCTTAGATACGACGCTAAGCTGAAAGCCGAAGAAGAGACTGCCCAGCAGTTGATCCAACAGCACAATGCCATGAGTAAAAACCACGAAATCCTTGTGAAGGAATCAACTCAACAAAAGATTGAAATCAAACGGTTGAAAGACAAGGAGGCCCGATTGTATGAGACCATCCACACATTGGAAAAAGACATTCAAAGCCACAAGAAGGAGATTCGTGAGCGTGAAGAAACTATTACAGATAAGGAGAAAAGAATATTTGATTTAAAGAAAAAGAATCAAGAGTTGGAAAAATTTCGTTTCGTCCTGGATTACAAGATCAAGGAATTGAAGTTGCAAATAGCACCAAGAGAAACCGAAATCAATACGATGCGTAAACAGATTGAGGAAATGAATCTTGAGTTGGAGCAATATAACAAGTCTAACTTGGCGCTAAATTTGATGATCGATGAGTTAAAGCTTAAGATTGAAGGTATTCGTGGTGAAAGCAGCTCACAAGATGATCGTTGTGCTATTAGTGAACGTTTTTTGGAAAAATTCCGACGTGATTTACAGGAATTATGGCTTTTGCGACACGATCAAAACTCTTTCAAGGCAGCAATGATCAAGATGTATCGCGTATATGTACAAGAAGATGTTTCGCCAGCAGTGATGGGTGACTCCGCGAAGAAAAGAGATTTGGAAGATCCTCAGCAGGTTTACAACCGAGATCGGGAGCAGATGGAAAGAAGCTTAGATTCTTTGCGAAGAGCCATGAAAACAGAAGCAATGGCACATAAGAGGGATCTGGGTAAGATGATGAGGGAGAGCGTGATGCTGACAAAAGAATTAAATACGCTGAGAAAGAATGCTCGATCTTTACAATTGCAAAAGAAAGCAATTGAGCAAGGTGGAGACTTAAACTCATATGGCAACCTTGTAGAATTGATGCAATTGTTGGGTTTACAAATTAAGAAAACCCCAAAGGAAATTGAAAAAGAGAAAGCCATAGAAGCAGCTGAATTGGCCGCTACTCAACCGGGTGAACCACCACGTATCGGCAGCGGAAATCGTAAGCGTCAGCAGCCACAATCCCGCACAGCAGCGTTACGAACAACATCAGCAGATGGAGTAGTTAGTCGAGCAGGATCACGCAACAATCCCAATGCTAAGCATGACCAATGGGAAGCTTGGCGTGAAATCCAAATCCAATATGACACAATGAAGATGCTTGAAGACCAAATTACAGCGATATGTGAGTCCCTGAATCTCGATCCCATCCCAGTCATAGTCGGTGTCGATGCAAGATTAACCTTGTAAATTTGGTGGACCCATCCTGCACTGTAAATTGTTTTGAATTGTATGATAGAAGTATTATGTTTCCTTGGGTTTTTGAGGGTTAACCGCCAATGCTAACCGATATAACAGTCATTTTTTTATTATTTGGATGAGTTTTAATAAAATTTTAAATCCATTATCTTTCTCCATCATGATTTTTGACAGGTTTTCAACCTGTAATCTTTTAATTCATCTCTTGTACTCTTGTACTGAGCTGTGTGCTTTTCGAAAAATTTGTGGGTTTTTGATTTCTTAGACCGTCTCTTTTTTGACAAGATATCCCCAACATTGGCGTTCTTTGGTCTGCAAGAAGATCTTTGATAGAAGAATCTTTCCATGAAGTTTATCGACTGTAATTTGCTTCATTTCTTAGAAAATCGATAGTATTTCAATAGAAGACAAATGATCTATAAAATTTCAGACATTAAAAGCAAAAATGAAAGAGATGCGATTTGTTATGCAACATGGTTTTTTGCTTTCATCTTTCGACTTAGATCTGAAGAATCTCACTACTATACGATCACACTCATAAAATGACCGTGGGATGCAATGCTATTATTGCAACATTGTTTTTATTGATGAGTGTAGAAGTTTTATTCAGAAATTCTCAATGCAGTATTGATTCGATGTTGATTATGGGGTGGGAGAGAATACTAAGAGGA
>JACCEA011868754.1_pt1 | contig 27265 bp, 24 predicted proteins | sample 7449851 | NCBI WGS metagenome assembly JACCEA01 (sample SAMN15323453, study PRJNA562643) | freshwater metagenome | isolation source: river surface water | place: USA:Blue River Watershed | collected 2017-08-18
CGACCACACGAACATCGCTGCGACCCATGTGCTGCACTTCGGCGCTGAACTCGCCGCCTTCGCCGTTGAACAAGGTCAAGGTGTGGCCTGGCTGCATGCGCAACACCTGCACATGGCGGGCAGCGGTCGGCGGCAAGTCCAACACTTGACCAGCAGCCAAGGGCACGGGGCAATAAAAACGTGCCACCTGCGTCAGGCTCCGCTCTTAGGACCAAGGCGCGGGGGCGCAAAGCTCATGCCAGGATCGATACCCTCCACCTGGTCGATGAAACGCAGCAAAGGGGTGAGCTCTATGTAACGGCTGGCCGTGGAGCGGATGTATTTGATGAAACGCGGCGCATCGGCCAAGTACTTGGGCTTGCCGTCGCGCAAGGTGAGACGCGCAAAAATGCCAGCCACTTTGAGGTGACGCTGTAGGCCCATCCATTCCACGGCGCGGTAGAACGCACCAAAGTCGCTGTGCCAGTCTTCAAAGTCCATCAGACCGAGTTTGCGGGCGCGTTCCCAATAACGGATGGTCACGTCGAGCACCATGTCTTCTTCCCATGTCAAAAACGCATCACGCATGAGGCTGGCAATGTCGTAAGTGATAGGGCCGTAGACGGCGTCTTGAAAGTCGAGCACGCCCAAACGTTGTTCGGCGGGGTCATGCGGCATCATCAAATTGCGCGGCATGAAATCGCGGTGCACGTACACACTGGGCGCGGCCAAGTTGCGTTGCACGATGGCTTGGAAGGTCTTGTCCAGCATCTCGCGTTGGGTACCGTCAATTTGCAGCTGGCGGTGCTGGGTGAGGTACCAATCCGGGAACAGCGACAACTCACGGTGAAGCAAGGCATCGTCATATGCAGGCAACACACCGGGGCGACTGCTTTGTTGCAGCGCCAACAAGGCGTCTAAGGCGCGCATGTAGAGGCCGTGGTTGGCCTGTGGGTCGTCGCGGTTGATGACATCCATCATGGTTTGCGAGCCAATGTCATCCAGCAACATGAAGCCCTGTGGCTCGTCCCAAGCCAAGATGCGCGGGGCATACAAACCGGCATCCAGCATCAAGCGGGCGATGCGCACAAACGGTTCGCAATTTTCTTTATCGGGTGGCGCATCCATGACGATGCACGAGCCATGGGCTGTGTCGACACGGAAATAGCGCCGAAAGCTCGCGTCTGCAGAGGCAGCACGCACGGTAGCCGGCAACAGGCCATGGGCGCTGGCTTGCACGTCTAGCCACTGGTGAAAAGCCACTTGACGCTCCGGTTGCGCCCATTCGATAGGGGCATATTGTTGCGCGTGGGGGGATGTGCCAAAAGGCTGGGAAATAGAGGATGTGCTCATGGATAATCTAAATTCTACAAACGGCCATTGGCCGCTCATTTGAAAGAGCTTGCGTTTTCATGCTGCTGCCTAATTTTCGCCGCCAATCTTGTGCCTTGCCTTGGCTGCTGCTTGGCGCGCTTGGTTCCAGCACAACCATCAGCGCACAAACAGTTGATGCCCCTAGCTTGATTTTGCGCCCCAGTAGTCTGCTTCAAGAAAGCATTCCCAAAAATCTGCGCGGCGACGCACCGTCATTCATCCAGAGTGACACCTTGAATGAGCGATCAAACATTCAAACCGATTTGAGCGGGCAAGTCGTGATTCGACGCGGCAGCTTGTTGCTCAAGGCCGACAAGGTGGAGTATGACCAAGCGGAAGATCTCGCAAAAGCGCGCGGCAATGTCAGCATCAATCAATCGGGCAATCTCTATGAAGGCCCCGCCCTTGATTTGTACATTGATGCGTATGAAGGCTTTTTCACGCAACCCAAGTACCAATTTCTGAAAAACAAGGCTTACGGCCAAGCGGAGCGCATTGATTTCATCGACAGTTCGAACACCGTGCTGCACAAAGCCGACTACACCACCTGCCAGAGAAAGCCTGGCCCGAGTTGGGTGCCCGATTGGTTTTTCACGGGGGAAAAAATCTCGATTGACGCGGACCGTAACAGTGGTCTGATTGAAGGGGGCAAAGTCACCTTCAAGGGGGTGACGGTTCCTGTTCCAGAGGTCGAAGTGCCCATTTCCGATGAACGTAAATCCGGCTTTTTGCCCCCTAATATTGGCGCAGACAGCATTGGTGGTTTGGAATACACACAGCCTTACTACTGGAACTTGGCCCCCAATCGCGACATGACGCTGACGCCCACCTATTGGAGCAAACGAGGCCTCAATTTGGGCACGGAGTTTCGGTATTTAGAGAGCGCAGCACCCGTCCCTACGCTGGGACAAATTCGTTTGAACTACATGGAGCGCGACCAAGAGCGCGACAACCAACGACGCTGGAGCACCTCCATTCAGCACTCAGGGTTGATGAACCCTTATTTTGCGGGTGGCGCATTTGGCTTGAAGCTCGACATCAATCGCGCAAGCGATGACAACTATTGGAAAGATTTCTCCCTGGCCAACGGTGCGGGCGTTCAACGGTTGTTATCCAGTGACATCGGTTTGAACTGGACCAATGGTTACGTCACGACAGGCATTCGTGCACACAAGTGGCAAACCCTACAAGACTTGGCCAATCCAGCCAACCGCATCACACCCCCATTTGACCGCCTGCCTCAACTCACAGCGCGCTTGCAGCGCTTCAATGTGGCGGGCGGGTTCGACTTCAGCATAGACGGTGACTTCACGCGTTTTTCATCTGCGCGGGAAATTGATTGCACCACCGCCAAATCCAGTGGCAAATATGACAACTGCGCCCCCAACGCAGACCGTACGGTTGCCATTACCCAACTCAGCCGCCCATTCACCTCACCGTTTGGGTACCTCACACCCAAAGTTCAGCTCCACAGCCGCTCCTATCAGTTTGATGGCGGCTTGCCCCACGTGGGCTTTTACGGCGATGAACAAGGGCGTGGCACGGCCAGCGTGACGGTACCGACATTCAGCTTAGACACCGGCATGGCGTTTGAACGTGCCTACCGCTTGTTTGACCGTTCATGGACGCAAACCCTTGAGCCTCGTCTTTTTTATGTCCGTACGCCCTACCGAAATCAAAGCTTCTTGCCTAATTACGACTCCGGCTTGAACGCGTTCAACTTTGCCAGCGTGTTCACTGAAAACGCGTTTGGCGGACACGATCGGATCTCCGACAGCAACCTGCTGACCCTCGGCGTCACGTCTCGCTTCATTGACCCCGAAACCGGCGCTGAAGGTGCGCGTTTTGGCATCGCCCAAAGACTTCGATTTGATGACCAGCGTGTGACGCTCCCCAATGAGCCCGTGGCGCAATCAGGCCTGAGTGACCTGTTGTTGGGGGCTTCCGTCAACGTCACACGGTCTTGGGCGGTGGACTCCACCATCCAATTCAACCCAGACACTGGCAATACCCTCCGTCGTGTGATTGGTGGGCGGTATCAGCCTGGTCCATACCGCGTGTTGAGTGCTGCACTGCGAACCGAAAACTCTGAAGCAGGATTGCCCGTCTCTCGACAAATCGACATGGGCTGGCAATGGCCTTTGCACGATCTTTGGGGCGCCAACGACAACCCCTCTGATGTGGGCCGTGGTCTGGGCGAAGGACGTTGGTACAGCGTAGGCCGCATCAACTACAACTTGTTAGACGAGAGAATCATGGAGTCCATTCTGGGCTTTGAATACGACGCAGGCTGTTGGGTCAGCCGTGTTGTGACCGAGCGAATTCAAGTCGCTGATGGCGTGGCACGCCAACGAATTTTGTTCCAGCTTGAGCTTATTGGCATGTCTCGCATTGGCACCAACGCACTAGGCACGTTACGCACCAATGTCTCGCGTTATCAGTCGCTGAACCCTCCTATGATGTCTCCAAGCCGTTTCGGCAATTACGATTGAACTTGATCATGCTTTTGAAATCATCTTTGTTAAGCCGCGCTTTTTTATGCGTGACTGTGTTGGCCACGAGTGTGATGGCCTCCGCACAAAATTCCACATCCACCATCAGTCGTGACTACATCGTTGCTGTTGTGGACTCGACACCCATCACCAACCATGACGTGAATGCCCGCGTGCCCACGCTGCGTGACCAACTGAAACAACAAGGTCGGCCCATTCCGCCAGATGCGGCTTTGCTCCAAATTGCACTTGAACGATTGATCGTCGAAAAAGCCTTGCTGCAACACGCCAAAGAGGCCGGTGTCTCTGTCGAGGACGAGGCCCTCGATCAAGCGGAACAACGGATGGCCGCTCAAAATCAGATTTCCGTCACAGCGCTTCACAAAAAACTAAAGTCGGAAGGAACGAGTGTTGAGCGTTTTCGACAAAATTTACGTGATCAACTCGTTCTTCAGCGTCTAACCGACCGAAACATTCCCAGCCGAATCAAAATCAGCGATGTTGAGATTGATCAAGTCGTACGCCTTCGCCAACTTGCAACAGAAGACACAAACCCCACCATTGAGTTGGGTCACATGTTGATTGCTGTCCCAGAAAAAGCCAATGAATCTGCAGTGGCAGCGCTCGAGGCCAAAGCACAAAACGTACTGGCCAGCATCAAGCGTGGCGATGATTTCGCGCACTTGGCCAAAGAACATTCTGACGGTGCAGAACGAGAAAAGGGGGGCTTGATGGGGCTCAGGCCAGCCAACCGTTACCCCACTCTTTTCACTGAAGCCACAAAGAACCTCACCGTAGGTGACGCCGTACTGGTGAAATCTGGCGCAGGTTTCCACGTGCTCAAACTGGTGACCAAGCGCGCCAGTGGCGTTGTGACCATCACACAAACACACCCTCGACACATTTTGTTACGTCCAGGTGGACAGTTGAGTCAAACCGCTGCGCGCGCGCAACTGGCCGAATACAAGCGCCAAATCGAAGCGGGCAAAGCTGACTTTGCCAAACTTGCCCGTGAGCATTCACAAGACGGCAGTGCTGCAGATGGCGGCGATTTAGGCTGGGTATCACCCGGCGTATTCGTGCCTGAATTTGAGGAAGTGATGAACAAGCTGCAAGCTGGACAAATTGCGGATCCTATGGTGTCTCGCTTTGGCGTTCATTTGGTTCAAGTCCTTGAGCGCCGAGAAGCTCCCATCAGCGAACGTGAGCTACGCGACGTTGCGCGCAACAATCTGCGAGAAAAGAAGTTTGATGAAACCTATCAACTTTGGACACAAGAGGTGCGTGGCCGTGCTTATGTCGAATACCGCGATGCGCCGCAATAAACAAGGCCCACGTTGAAACATATTGCTCGCAAGCGCTTCGGACAGCACTTCTTAACCGATAGCGCCATCATCGACGGTATCGTCAGCGCAATTGACCCTCAGCCTGGCGACCCAATGGTCGAAATTGGCCCAGGTCTGGCTGCGCTCACACAGCCTTTGGTCGAACGGTTGGGGCGATTGCATGTCATTGAGTTAGATCGGGATTTGGCGATACGCCTGCGTGAACATCCACACCTGAATGTGATTGAGTCCGATGTGCTGCGCGTGGACTTCAGCCAACTGGCAAGCACACTGAACACGACGAAACTCCGTGTGGTGGGTAATTTGCCTTACAACATTTCATCGCCGATTTTGTTTCACTTGCTCACCCATGTGGACGTGGTTCAAGACCAACACTTCATGTTGCAAAAAGAAGTGATTGACCGCATGGTGGCCACGCCTGCCAGTGGCGATTACGGCCGACTGAGCGTGATGCTGCAATGGCGCTACGACATGGAAAATGTGTTGTTTGTGCCACCCGAATCGTTTGACCCACCACCTCGTGTGGACAGTGCCGTCGTGCGCATGGTGCCACTGGCTGAACCCCCGACTATCAACGTCACGTTGATGGAGGAAATGGTCAAGGTGGCCTTTAGCCAACGCCGCAAATTACTGCGGCACACTTTGGGGCGCTGGCTCGAGGCACGTCAATTTACAGGGGCTTTCGATGTGCAGCGCCGCGCCGAAGAAGTGCCTGTCGCTGAATACGTGGCGCTGGTTCAGAGTCTCTAGCAGGGAGCAGCCATAAACCCATAAAAAAACCCGTCAGCAGTTGCCTGCGACGGGTTTTTAGTTTGTGTCAGCAACCAATTAAGCGGCTGTCTGCCAGTAGCCTGCGTTGAACGGGCTGCTCATGCGCAAAGCCATGGGTGACACATCGACCAATTTGTCGGTTGGCATTTTTTCGCCCTCTTCCAGCAATTCAATGCCTTCCGCAGGTACGCCCGCCTTTTCAGCCGAGGGCACACGCGCCACAGAGAAAGAGTAGAAGCAACGGAACGCCACTTTGCGGTCAGACCAGTAATCGGCCGCTTCGCGGAAGATGTCCAGCAATTGCTCACGGGCTTCTTTGTCAAACTTGGCATGAGCGGGGATGTGCTCCAACACCAAGATAAAGCCGGGTTGTGGACCTGATTTATGCAAAGGGTCTGTCATGCCATCGTACAAAGAATCAAAGTTCTTGCTGGATGTGGCAGACAAATTGAACTCCTTGGCAATGATGTCCAAGATGTCTTGTTTGCTTTGAGCCTGTGCCAAATTGACATACAAAAAATGATGGCCGAGCCCTTGGGCCGCTTCTTGTAAATCTGACACGCGGAATGCGCGAATGGACTGAACGATATTGGTTTTGATGGTACGCAGTGGCATAGGAAGAGGTATTTGTTTCTAGTTCGGGTTAACCCGAAAATTGGAAGCGCAAGTGTCTTCGAATTGAAACAAAAAAGCAAGAGCCCCGACCATTTCTGGGGGGCTCTTGTGGGCTTATTTAAACAAAATTAACTAATTTTGTGGTCGAAAGCCTGTTAACGGACCGCACTGGCATCGGCCACGGTCAACGCCGTCATGTTGACGATGCGGCGCACAGTGGTGCTGGCCGTCAAAATATGCACAGGTTTGGCCGCGCCCAAGAGCACTGGGCCAATCGCAATATTGCCACCCGCTGCCGTTTTGAGCAGGTTATAGGCAATGTTGGCAGCATCTAAGTTAGGCAGGACTAACAGGTTAGCGTCACCGATCAGCGTCGTGTCGGGCATTTGCGCGACGCGCGCAGCACCGTCTAGAGCGCTGTCACCGTGCATTTCGCCATCGATTTCGAGCCAAGGTGCTTTTAGCTTGACCAACGCCAAGGTTTCGCGCATCTTGATCGCGGAAGGTTGATCGCTGCTGCCAAAGTTGGAGTGCGACAACAGCGCCGCCTTGGGCTGAATACCAAAACGACGCATTTCTTCGGCGGCCATCACCGTGATCTCGGCCAACTGCTCAGACGTGGGGTCGTAGTTGATGTGCGTGTCAACCAAGAACACTTGGCGGTCAGGCAAGATGAGGCCATTCATGGCGGCATAGGTGCTCACACCTTTGCGGTTGCCAATCACTTGGTTGACGTAGTTCAAGTGCGTCAACGGGGTGCTCCATGTGCCACAAATCAAGCCGTCGACTTCGCCTTTGTGCAGCATCATCGTGCCAATGAGGGACAGGCGGCGACGCATGTCAATCTTGGCCAATTGCTCGGTCACGCCTTTGCGAGCGGTCATCTTGTAATAGGTTTGCCAGAAGTCGCGGTAGCGGTGGTCTTGCTCAACGTTCACCACCTCGTAATCCACACCCTCTTTCAAGCGCAAACCAAATTTCTCGATGCGCTGAGCGATCACGGCAGGGCGACCAATCAAAGTGGGCTTGGCCAAACGCTCGTCCACCACGATTTGCACCGCACGCAACACGCGTTCTTCTTCACCCTCGGCGTAGCACACGCGTTTCTTCGTCGCACGCTTGGCGGCAGCGTAAATAGGTTTCATGATGGAGCCAGAGGCATACACAAAGCCTTGCAGCTTCTCAATGTAGGCTTCCATGTCTTGAATCGGGCGTGTGGCCACGCCACTGTCTGCCGCCGCTTGTGCCACAGCGGGCGCAATCTTCATCATCAAACGAGGATCGAACGGTTTGGGAATCAGGTACTCAGGGCCAAACGCCAAACTTTCACCCGCGTAAGCCGCAGCCACCACTTCGCTTTGCTCAGCTTGCGCCAATTCAGCAATGGCGTAGACCGCTGCAATTTCCATCTCGTCGGTGATGGTGGAAGCACCCGCATCCAACGCGCCACGGAAGATGTAGGGGAAGCACAGCACGTTGTTCACTTGGTTGTGATAGTCGCTGCGACCGGTGGCGATGATCGCGTCATCGCGCACGGCCTTGACATCTTCAGGGGTGATTTCTGGGTTGGGATTGGCCAGCGCCATGATGATGGGCTTAGCCGCCATGCGCTTGACCATGTCTTGCTTGAGCACACCACCGGCTGACAGACCCAAGAACACGTCAGCGCCGTCGATGATTTCCGACAGCGTGCGTGCATCCGTTTTTTGGGCGAATTGAATTTTGTCTTCGTCCATCAGCTCGGTGCGACCTTCATAGACCACGCCCGCCAAGTCCGTGACAAAAATGTTTTGGCGAGGCATGCCCATCTTGAGCAACAGGTTCAAGCAAGCCAACGCGGCCGCGCCCGCGCCCGAGGTGACGAGCTTGACCGTCTTGAGGTCTTTGCCCGCGACTTTAAGGCCGTTCAAAATCGCAGCGCCCACGGTGATGGCCGTGCCATGCTGGTCGTCGTGGAAGACTGGAATTTTCATGCGCTCGCGCAACTTGCGCTCGACATAGAAGCAGTCAGGCGCCTTGATGTCTTCGAGGTTGATGCCGCCAAACGTGGGCTCCAACGCCGCAATGATGTCCACCAACTTGTCGAGGTTCTTCTCGTCAATTTCTAGGTCGAACACATCAATGCCCGCAAACTTCTTGAACAAAACGCCTTTGCCTTCCATCACCGGCTTGGAAGCGAGTGGGCCGATGTCACCCAAGCCCAACACGGCCGTTCCGTTGGAAATCACCGCCACCAAGTTGCCTTTGCTGGTGTACTTGTAGGCGCTGTTGGGATCCTTGACGATTTCTTCGCAGGGTGCAGCCACACCGGGCGAGTACGCCAGCGCCAAGTCGTGTTGGTTGATCAGCTGCTTGGTCGCGTGGATCGCCACCTTGCCTGGGGTCGGGAACTCGTGGTATTCGAGCGCAGCGCGGCGCAATTCGGCGCGCGCCTCAGCGCTGTTGTGTGATTGGTTGGAACCCATAGAAATCTCCTTGTTATGCAAAAGGCGGCTGTGCTTTGCAAAAGCACACCGCCTTGGCTTGTGAATTCATTTTAGGCCTGTGTCTAAGGCACTTTGTGCGTGGATGTGCTTATGCAAGTGGCAATGGTTTTTACTTATTTGCAAAAGCGAAACGCCCCAAGACAAATATCACGCACGCATCAACGCTTCAATTTCGTCGGCGATGACGGGCACCCCACGCGTGATCAACTCACACCTACCCGCCGTGACGATCGCATCGTCCTCAATGCGAATGCCCAAATTCCAAAACGCCTCCGGCACGCCTTCTGTGGGGCGCACATACAAGCCGGGCTCGATGGTCAGCACCATGCCTGGCTGCAAGATGCGGCTGGGACGATTGACGATGGTCTCGCCCGAGAGCGGGTCTTTGCGTTCGCTCACCTGACCCAACTCGGTCGGCTCAACATAACTGCCGCAGTCGTGCACATCCATGCCCAACCAGTGGCCGGTGCGGTGCATGTAGAACTGAAAGTAGGTACGTTTCTCAATCACATCTTGCGCGTCGCCGTGCTTGTCTTTGTTGAGCAATCCAAGGTCCAACAAACCCTGTGCGAGCACCTTGACGGTGGCGTCGTGCGGATCGTTGAAACGTGCACCCGCCTTGGTGGCCGCCACCGCTGCGTCTTGACTGGCGAGCACCAAGTTGTACAAATCGCGTTGTGGGCCCGTGAACTTGCCATTGGCGGGAAAGGTGCGGGTGATGTCGGAGGCGTAGCCATCTAACTCACAACCCGCATCAATCAATACCAAGTCGCCATCGCGCACGGGCGCCACATCGGCACGGTAGTGCAACACACAAGCGTTGGCACCTGCCGCCACGATGGAGGTGTACGCAGGGAACTGTGAACCGTGCATGCGGAATTCGTGCAGCAGCTCGGCATCTAAGTGATATTCACGCACCTCTTGTCCTGCACGCAGCATGCGAGCGCTGGTTTGCATGGCGCGGATGTGCGCTTGCGCGCTGATCTGCGCAGCACGTCGCATCACGTCTTGTTCGTGCGCGTCTTTGATGAGGCGCATTTCATCCAACGGTCCACACACATCGCGTTGCTGCGCGGGGCACAACGCGCCAAAACGCACCCGCGCGCGCACGGCGTTGAGCCAACCATCGACGCGCGTTTCCAACCCTTTGTGTGTGGCAAATGGGTACCAAACCGTGTGTTGGTTTTCCAGCAACTTGGGCAATAGCCTGTCCAGCTCCGCGACCGAGTGCGCCGCGCTCACGCCCAACGCATCGACGGCAGCGCTAGGCCCCAAGCGATAGCCATCCCAAATTTCACGTTCCAAATCTTTGGGTTGGCAAAACAAGGTGCTGTGACCCGAGGCATCCAACACCAGCCACGCATTGGGTTCGGTGAAACCCGTCAGGTAATAAAAGTAGCTGTCGTGGCGATACGCAAAGTCGCTATCGCGGTTACGCGGTTGTTCGGGCGCGGTAGGAATGATGGCCACGCCACCTTCGCCTTTTGTGCTGCAAAGCTGAGCGGCCAACCGGGCGCGACGCGCGGCGTAAATTGGGGCGTTGGAAATCATGGGCGGATTTTAGAAGCGACTATATTTGGCCTCACATCAGTCTGCGCAGGCTTTGGCCCTGTGCACAACACAGGAGACAACATGGGTTTGAAAATTTACGGCATCGGCGCCTCACGCGCCACGCGTCCGCTGTGGGCGGCGTTGGAGTTGGGCGTCCCGTTTGAACACATCGCCACCCCCTACGCTGGGGGCGCGACACGCACACCGGAGTTTTTGGCCATCAATCCGAACGGCCACATTCCTGCGGTGGTGGATGAACGTCCTGAAGGTCCCGTGACCGTTTGGGAAAGCATGGCTTGCACGCTCTACATCGTCAGCCAATACGGCGCAGGTGATGAAGGCATTGCCCCGGCCAATGCACTGGAAGAAGCAGAGGCCTTGCGCTGGAGTTTTTGGACCGTGACTGAGATCGAGAAAGATGCGCTCACCGTGCTCATGCACCGCATGGCCATGCCCGAAGACCGCCGCAAACCCGAACTGGCCGAAGCGGCTGAAAAGTCACTGCTTGTGCCCTTGGCTGTTCTCGAACAACACCTCCAACACCAACAAGCACAGGGCAAGGCCTACCTCGCAGCTGATCGCTTCACCGTGGCCGACTTGTGTGTGGCCAGCGTCGTGAGTTGGGTGCGTCCCGCCCCTGATGTGTTGGCGCAATTCCCGGCCATCGATGCGTGGCTCACCGCTTGCGTCAATCGCCCTGCGCATAAACAAGCGCGAGGCATGAAGTAAGCGTTAAATTTGGTTGAGCTGCGCCAACCGTTCGGGAGTGCCCACATCGGTCCACGCACCGGTGTAAAGCGAGGCACTCACGGCGCCTTGGTCCATCGCAGCCCGCAGCATAGCGGCGAGTGGAGCTTTGATGCCCGCTGGGTTGCCCAGCGGAATATCGCACCACGCGGCTTCAAAAAATGCACGTTTGTACAAGGCGATGGTGCTGAAGGTATAGAGCGCTTGCGTGGTTGTCGACTTGGGCAAATTCAGCGCCAAGCCTTCTGCCGACAAACCAAAATCACCACCCACGTTGTGCGCGGGGTTAGGTACCAGCCACAGATGTGCCAGCTGCGGGCTGGCATCGAAACGCGCCAAGGCTTCGGGCAAAAACTCAAAATTCGGTGCAAACACATCGCCGGCAGCCACCCAAAATGTGTCCGCCAACCAAGGCATTGCACGTGCAATGCCGCCTGCTGTTTCTAAAGCACCGCCAAAGTCCACGCCTTCTTGCGAGTAGTGCAGGTGCATGGGGGCTTGGCCCGACACGGCCAACGCAGAGCCAAAATGCTGCGGAATTTGCTCCCCCAGCCAGGCTGTATTGATCGCCAAGTGGCCCACGCCGCCGCGTTGCATGCCCTCCATTGCCCATTGCATCAAGGGTTTGCCGCGCACGGGCAGCAAGGGTTTGGGCGTGGTGTCGGTCAGCGGGCGCATGCGCTCGCCACGTCCCGCCGCCAAAAGCAGGCCGGTGCAAGGCTGAGGAAGGGGTACAGAAACAGGGGTTTTCGTCATCGACAGGCAGTGTAGCCAGCCGTCAGGCTTGTGTACCGCGGGCCGCTAAAATCGTGGTTTTCCCTCACCCCCCATCGGAGCCGCCTGACATGGCAAACACCCAACAAATGGCCAGCGCAATTCGCGCCTTGGCAATGGACGCTGTACAACAAGCCAACTCAGGACACCCTGGCGCCCCCATGGGCATGGCCGACATGGCCGTGGCTTTGTGGGGCCAACACTTGCATCACAACCCCACCAACCCACATTGGTTGAACCGCGACCGTTTTGTGCTCTCCAATGGTCATGGCTCGATGTTGATTTACGCCTTGTTGCACCTCACGGGCTATGACTTGCCCATGAGCGAGTTGAAAAACTTCCGCGTGCTGCACAGCAAAACCGCAGGCCACCCCGAAGTGGGCGTGACCCCAGGCGTCGAAACCACCACCGGTCCTTTGGGCCAAGGCATCACCAATGCCGTGGGCATGGCATTGGCCGAAAAACTGTTGGCTTCTGAATTCAACCGCGATGGACACAACGTGGTGAACCACAACACGTACGTCTTCTTGGGCGACGGTTGCTTGATGGAAGGCATCAGCCACGAGGCATGCTCGCTCGCCGGTGCTTGGAAACTGAACAAGCTCATCGCCTTGTACGACGACAACGGCATCTCCATCGACGGCCAAGTGGCGCCCTGGTTTGCCGACAACACACCTGAGCGCTTCAAGTCGTACGGCTGGAACGTGATTGGCCCCATCAACGGCCATGATGCGGCCGTGGTGAGCCAAGCCATTGCATCCGCTAAACTGAGCACCGACAAGCCCACACTGATCGTCTGCAAAACCAGCATCGGCAAAGGCAGCCCCAACCGCGCTGACACGGCCAAGGCCCACGGCGAGCCGCTGGGTGCTGAAGAAATTGCACTCACGCGCGCCGCCATCGGCTGGAACCACGCACCGTTTGAAGTGCCTGCCGAGGTGTACGCAGACTGGGACGCCAAAGCCAAGGGTCAAGCCCAAGAGGCCGAATGGAACCAAACGTTTGCGGCGTACAAGGCTGCTCATCCCGCGCTGGCCGCCGAGCTGCAACGCCGCATGGCGGGCGAGTTGCCCAAAAACTTTGACCAAGTCGTGTTCGACACCGTGGTGGCCGTACACACCAAAGCCGAAACCGTGGCCAGCCGCAAGGCCAGCCAATTGGCACTGGAAGCCTTCACCGCCGCTTTGCCTGAACTCTTGGGCGGCAGCGCTGATTTGACAGGTTCCAACCTGACCAACACCAAATCCACACCCAACCTGCGCTTTGACGCGGCAGGTCATGTGGTGAAAAACGAAGCTGGTCAAGGCGGTCGCCACATCAACTACGGTGTGCGCGAGTTCGGCATGGCCGCCATCATGAACGGCGCGGCTTTGCACGGTGGTTTCATCCCCTACGGCGGCACCTTCCTCACCTTCAGCGACTACTCACGCAACGCCATTCGCATGGCCGCGTTGATGAAGCAGCGCGTGGTGCATGTGTTCACGCACGATTCCATCGGCTTGGGCGAAGACGGCCCCACACACCAATCCATCGAACACGCCGCATCGTTGCGTTTGATCCCCAACCTCGACGTGTGGCGCCCCGCCGACACCGCCGAAACTGCGGTGGCATGGGCTGTGGCACTGAAAAACCAGCACAAACCCACCGCGTTGTTACTGAGCCGTCAAAACCTGCCTTATCTGCCCAAGGGTGACACCGCCGCTGACAAAAAAGCGGGCGAAGTCTCTGGCTTGGACGCCATCAGCAAAGGCGCGTATGTGCTGGCTGAACCGAGCGAAGTGGGCATCAAGAAAAAAGCACAAGCGGTGTTGATGGCCACAGGCTCTGAAGTGCAGTTGGCTTTGAAAGCACAAGCCTTGTTGGCCGAACGCAAGATTGCGGTGCGCGTGGTGTCTGTGCCCAGCACAACCACCTTCGATCGTCAAAGCGTGGCCTACAAATCTGCCGTGTTGCCCGCTGGCGTGCCTCGCATTGCTGTAGAAATGGGCTCCACCGACGGTTGGTGGAAATACGGCGTGTCCGCCGTGGTCGGTCTCGACACCTACGGTGAGTCGGCACCCGCTCCTGTGCTGTTCCAACACTTTGGTTTCACGCCTGAGAACGTGGCCGACACCGTTCAAGCCGCGCTGCAACGCGGCTGAACCAGAACCAGTTTTTAACTTCCTCCTGAAGGCTTCACATGACCATCAAAATCGGCATCAACGGCTTTGGCCGTATCGGACGCTTGGCTTTGCGCGCTGCGCTCAAGCACGGTTACAGCGACATCGAAGTCGTAGGTATCAACGACCCCAAGTCGCCCGACTACTTGGCCTACATGCTCAAGTACGACAGCGTGCATGGCCGCTTTGATGGCACTGTGGAGCACACCGAAGACGCCCTCATCGTCAACGGCAAAAAAATTCAGCTCACCCACGAGCGTGACGCCCACAACCTGAAGTGGGGTGCCATGGGCGTGGACATCGTGCTCGAATGCACGGGCCATTACTTGACCGAACCCACCTGCCAATTGCACATCGATGCAGGCGCAAAGAAAGTGGTCATTTCTGCCCCATCCAAAGACAGCGTGCCTATGTTTGTGTATGGCGTGAACCATCAAAAATATGCTGGCGAAGCCATCATCTCCAACGCTTCATGCACGACCAACTGCTTGGCCCCTGTGGTCAAAGTGTTGAACGACAAATGGGGCATCAAGCGCGGGTTGATGACCACTGTGCACGCAGCCACCGCCAGCCAAGCCACGGTAGACAGTTCATCGCGCAAAGACTGGCGCGGTGGCCGCGGCATTTTGGAAAACATCATCCCGTCCAGCACTGGCGCAGCCAAAGCGGTGGGCAAAGTGATTCCCGAAGTGAACCAAAAAATCACGGGCATGGCTTTCCGCGTGCCGACGTCTGACGTGTCGGTGGTCGACCTCACCATCGAGTTGGAAAAAGAAGCCAGCTACGACGAAGTTTGCGCAGAGATGAAGGCCCAAAGCGAAGGCGCAATGAAAGGTGTCTTGGGTTACACCGACGAAAAGGTGGTCTCCACCGACTTCCGTGGTGAGCCTTGCGCCTCCGTGTTCGATGCCACCGCTGGTATCGCCTTGGACAAGACGTTCATGAAGGTGGTCACTTGGTATGACAACGAATGGGGCTATGCCAAGCAATGCTTGGAAATGATCCGCGTGGTGGCGAAGAAGTAAGACTTTTCAGCACTCACATCCAGGCGCCTTCGGGCGCCTTTTTTTCGTCTGTTATTTTTGCCGCCTCATCCTTTTGTAAAAAAGATACAAAAAACACCTTGAGTTTATGTAACAAAGTTTCATACAATCCGACCATTCTGAGGAGACAAACATGACCATCAAAATCGGCATCAACGGCTTTGGCCGCATCGGACGCATGGTGTTTCGCGCCGCCATTCAAAACTTTCATGACATTGAAGTGGTCGGCATCAACGACTTGTTAGAGCCGGATTACTTGGCCTACATGCTCAAGTTTGACAGCGTGCATGGACGCTTCCAAGGCGCGGTGTCGGTTGACGGTAATCACCTGATCGTCAACGGCAAACGCATTCGACTCACCCAAGAGCGCGACCCCGCCGCCTTGAAATGGAACGAAGTTGGCGCAGAGGTGGTGGTGGAGTCAACCGGTCTCTTTTTGGACCACGCCAGTGCCGAAAAGCATCTGACCGCAGGTGCAAAAAAGGTGCTGATGTCCGCCCCATCCAAAGACGACACGCCCATGTTTGTGTACGGCGTGAACCACACCACATACGCGGGTCAACCCATCATCTCCAACGCCTCGTGCACGACCAACTGCTTGGCCCCAGTCGCCAAAGTGCTGAATGACAAGTGGGGCATCAAACGCGGGTTGATGACCACCGTGCACGCCACCACGGCCACTCAAAAAACCGTGGATGGGCCCTCCAGCAAAGACTGGCGGGGCGGCCGCGGCATTTTGGAAAACATCATCCCGTCTAGCACTGGCGCAGCCAAAGCGGTGGGTGTGGTGATTCCAGAGGTCAAGGGCAAGCTGACAGGGATGGCGTTTCGTGTGCCCACGTCCGATGTCTCGGTGGTCGATTTGACCGTGGAGCTGAACACAGAAGCGACGTACCCCGAAATTTGCGCGGAAATGAAAGCGCAGAGCCAGGGCGCTTTGAAAGGCGTGCTCGGTTACACCGACGAAAAAGTGGTGTCTACCGACTTCCGAGGCGAGTCTTGCACGTCGGTCTTTGATGCTGACGCAGGCCTGGCTTTAGACAACACTTTCATCAAAATTGTCAGCTGGTATGACAACGAATGGGGCTATTCCAACAAGTGTTTGGAAATGGTGCGCGTCATCGGCAAATAACCGTGCTTATGGCGCGCTGGCACCAGCAGACACGGCAGAGGCTGGCAACTCACTCGGTGCAGCTATCTGTACCGTTGCGTCCTGCGACTTGCTGTGCGTATCAGGGGCTTCGCTGCCAAACAACACCAACACCCCAAGCACCACAAACACTGCAGCGCTGATGCGATGCACCCAAGTGAGCGGCACCAAGCGCGTGATGCGCTCGCCAAACCACACCACAGGTGCATTCGCCAGCATCATGCCTAAGGTCGTACCAGCAACCACCCATAACCACGACTGGTATTCCGCAGCCAACATCACCGTCGCGATTTGGGTTTTGTCCCCCATCTCCGCCAAGAAAAAGGCAATCACGGTTGTCCCGAACACACCGAATTTGGGTTTCACATCCGCATCGTCATCATCCAACGAGTCGGGCACCAGCATCCACGCTGCCATGGCCAAAAATGACACGCCCAACACCCAACGCAAAACGGTGGGCCCCATGAGGCCCGTGAGCCACGTACCCAAACCTCCAGCGAGTGCGTGGTTGGCCAACGTCGCGACCAAAATGCCCCACACGATTGGCCAAGGCTTGCGAAAACGCGCGGCAAGAACCAAAGATAAAAGTTGCGTTTTGTCACCCATTTCTGCAAGGGCGACGATGCCTGTTGATATCAAAAAAGCTTCCATGTCGCCATCCTACCGTGGCGAGTGTTCACCCTTTGGTGCATTTTTTGCATACATCCGGTGCATATCGAAACAAGGGTGCAAAAACGCACCAAAACAAAACAAAACTCCAAGGATTGATTTATGGATGCACACAAACAGGGCGCAGATGCTTTGTTCATTCTGCTTGGCGCCATCATGGTGCTCGCCATGCACGCAGGCTTTGCGTTTTTAGAGCTGGGCACGGTTCGTCGCAAAAACCAAGTGAATGCGTTGGTGAAAATTTTGGTGGACTTTTGTGTGTCTACCCTCGCTTATTTCGTGGTGGGTTACGGCGTGGCTTACGGCACAAGCTTCATGATGGGCGCGGAATCCTTGGCAGATAAAAACGGATACGAGCTGGTGAAGTTCTTTTTCCTGTTGACATTTGCCGCGGCAATTCCCGCCATCATCTCGGGCGGCATTGCAGAGCGTGCCAAGTTTTGGCCGCAACTGATTGCCACGGGCATCATCGTCGGTTTTATTTATCCCTTCTTTGAAGGCATTGCGTGGAACCAACATTTTGGTTTTCAAGCTTGGCTCAAGGCTTTGACCGGTGATGAGTTCCACGACTTCGCTGGCTCGGTCGTGGTTCACGCCGTTGGGGGTTGGATTGCATTGCCTGCCGTGTTGTTGTTGGGCGCACGCAGCAATCGCTACCGAAAAGACGGGGCAATTTCTGCACACCCACCTTCAAGCATTCCGTTTCTCGCCTTGGGGGCGTGGATTTTGATCGTGGGTTGGTTTGGTTTCAATGTGATGAGTGCCCAAACCCTCGACAAAATCTCTGGCCTCGTTGCCGTGAACTCATTGATGGCGATGGTCGGTGGCACGTTGGTGGCTCTCATCATGGGCAAGAACGATCCTGGCTTTGTGCACAACGGCCCCCTGGCTGGTTTGGTTGCTGTCTGCGCGGGTTCTGATTTGATGCATCCTATGGGGGCCTTGGTCGTGGGCGCTGTGGCGGGTGGCATTTTTGTCGTGATGTTCACGCTGACTCAAAACAAGTGGCGCATTGACGATGTGTTGGGGGTGTGGCCTCTGCACGGTTTGTGCGGCACGTGGGGTGGTATTGCTGCTGGCATTTTTGGCACGCAAGCACTCGGCGGTATTGGCGGCATCAACTTCACTGCGCAATTAGCGGGTACAGCCATGGGTGTGGCCTGGGCGTTGACCGGTGGCTTCGTCGTATACGGCGTACTCAAAATGACGGTCGGTTTGCGCATGAGCCAAGAGGAAGAATTTGAAGGTGCAGACTTAACCGTCCACAAAATCACCTCCTCCCCCGACCGTGAGGTGAGCTGGTAAGCGCTTTGAAATGTGGTTTTTCGGGCATGAATTGACCTAAATACAGGTAAACGCTTGGTAATTTAGTCAACTTGTGCTCCATAATGCCCACAACCTCGTGGGTGGTACGCACCCTCAGGGTTGTATTTGGTGATAGGTCAGTTTCGGTTCGGGACTCCATCGCTTTGTTTTTGTGTTTTAAGGAGTCCCTTTCATGGGCAACAAACTGTACGTCGGCAACTTGCCATACTCGGTACGTGACAACGACCTCGAGCAATCTTTCGGTCAATTCGGTTCAGTGACCAGCGCCAAAGTCATGATGGAGCGCGACACTGGCCGCTCCAAAGGTTTTGGCTTCGTCGAAATGGGCAGCGATGCCGAAGCGCAAGCCGCCATCGAAGGCATGAACGGCGCACCTTTGGGTGGTCGTAGCCTCGTGGTGAACGAAGCTCGCCCCATGGAGCCACGCCCTCCCCGCTCTGGCGGTTTTGGCGGTGGATTCGGCGGCGGTCGTGAAGGCGGCGGCGGTGGATTCCGTAGCCCCTACGGCGGTGGTGGCAACGGCGGCGGTCGTCGTGAAGGCGGCGGCGGTGGTCGCGGTGGTTTCGGTAGCGGTAACAACTACTGATCGATCTGCCTCACAGCAAATCAAAAGGCTCCTTAGGGAGCCTTTTTTATTTCTTGTCTTTGCGAGGTTGCATCACACCACGCACGCGACCATTGAGTTCCATCGTACGCCCTAGGTTATCAAAGCCCATCCCGTCACCCGTGAAGCGATCACCCTCACCTCGAATCATGACGACGGGTAAATGAGAGCGGACTTGCTCGGTATCGCCAAAAAAATGAAGAAACTCGCTTTGCAATTCACTGCGTGGGACGGCGACACCTTGGGTGTTCACAGTGGCTTCTCGGACAACCACAGCACTGTTAAATAACTGTGCCTCTGACCCATCTGCATTGACCAAGCCCCGCACAGCTCTGGCTGTGGTGACGTTCCCTTGCTCGCCTAGTATGCGGATACGTGGTTGGTCAATTTCTAACGTATCCGTGTCAGGGTAGTGCCGACCTTCCACACCGACCATTTCACTTTTGAGTCGCCCATCTGCCGTGAAAACTTTGACTGAGAAATCACGCATGTAGTAGTCGGGTTCATGTCGTGCGGGGGCTTCCGTCTCGGCTTCTCCGAGTTTGGGTGTGCTTCGAACCAACCAATAGCTGGTCATCGCCATCAAGCCCATCAACACCAACGGCAAATAAACAGCGAGGCGATCAAACACGCGACGCGCACGCATCAACAGCGACAGAGGCGTTGCAACGCTCATGCCACGTAACCTCGCAACAATTCGGCGTAGCGTCCGCTAGCCACCAAAAGCAGATCACAAAACTCACGGGCAGCACCGTTGCCACCTTCACGCTCTGTGACGTAGTGGGCCATTGCCTTGACTTCGATGTGCGCGTTGCTTGGGGCACAAGCAAACGCAACACGCGTCATCACAGCAAGGTCCGGCCAGTCATCTCCCATGTGTGCTGCTTGTGACCAATCTAAGCCCAGCTCATTCAAAATGGCTTGGGCAGCCGGCGCTTTGTCTTCTGTCCCGTAACGCACATGGGCAATGCCCAAGGCCTGGAGTCGGGCGCGTAGCGGTGCGCTGTCTCGGCCTGTGATCACGGCGGGTGTGATGCCTACTTTTTGCAACATCTTCAAGCCGTGACCATCGAGGGTACAGAATCGCTTGATGGTTTCACCAGCCTCGGTAAACAACAAGCCCCCGTCCGTGAGGACCCCATCGACATCAAAAAATGCGACGCGCACACCTTGGGCAAGCAACAACAACTCTGGGTCAACGTGGAGGGCAGGGGTGTGCGTGCTCATCAAATCACCTTCGCACGCATCAAATCGTTCGTGTTGATGGCGCCACACAAAGCCCCGTGTTCGTCGACCACCAGCACGCTGGTAATGCGATGCAACTCCATCAGCTCTGCAGCTTCTGCAGCCAAAGCACTCGCGCGAACAGTACGCGGATTGGCATGCATGACTTGCTCAGCCGTCAGTTGCCGCATATCAGTACCTGTTTCAATCAGCCGACGCAAATCACCGTCGGTGAAGATGCCTAAAACCTGGTTCTTGCCATCGACAATTGCGGAGGCTCCCAGGCCCTTGGCACTCATCTCCCGCATCAACTCGCTGAAACCAGCACTAGGCAAGACGCTAGGCACAGAATCGCCGCTGCGCATCACATCGCTCACATGCGTGAGAAGGCGTCTACCCAAAGCACCGCCGGGATGAGAGCGCGCAAAGTCTTCTGCTTTGAACCCGCGTGCATCGAGCAAGGCAACCGCCAATGCATCCCCCATCGCCATTTGCGCCGTGGTGCTGGCTGTAGGCGCTAAGTTGAGTGGACAAGCTTCTTTAAGTACGCCGGTGTTGAGCACAATGTCAGCGTGTCGTGCCAATGTCGACGCGGCACCCCCTGTGAGCGCGACCAAGGGCACGCCTTGGCGTTTGAGCACCGGCAAGATGGCCGCCAACTCATCGCTTTCTCCGCTGTTGGAAATGGCAATCACCAGGTCTGTGTCCTTGACCATGCCAAGATCCCCATGGCTGGCCTCTGCTGGATGGACAAACATAGCTGGCGTGCCCGTTGAAGCAAGGGTGGCCGTGATTTTGCGACCCACATGGCCGCTTTTACCCATGCCCATCACCACCACTCGCCCCTTCACTTTAAGAATGGCGTGAACCGCTTGCACAAACGTAGGTGATAAACCCTCTCGCAAATGCCGCACAGCGTCTGCCTCAATGTCTAGCGTGTCATGAGCCAGTTGCAAAATGCGTTGCTCATCCAGCGATGTGGCCTTTGTATGGGTTGGTGTTTGGGTCATGGCTGAATTTTATCGGGGGGACTATTTGCCAATACAAAAACTGGTGAAGATGACACCCAATAAATCATCGGGTGTGAATTCCCCAGTAATGGTGTTGAGTGCGTTTTGGCTCAACCGCAGCTCTTCCGCCAACAAGTCAAGTGCGGGTAGGTTTGCACCCAAGCTCGCATGAGCCAACATCAAATGTTCCTTTACTTCACCTAGCGCTTGTACATGCCGCTCACGCGCCATGTACATACCTTCAGCACCGCCACCTTGCCAGCCCACGATGCTCAAAAGTTGTTGTCGCAAAGCCGGTAAACCCTCTCCTGTTTTTGCAGAGAGCGTGATGTGCGTTGTTTGCGTATCGTCTTTTTGTACGGCCGTGCTGGCTACTTTGTGAGCGTCGGCCTTGTTCCACACATGTAGCACGGGCACATGGTGATCTAGCTTTTCGCTCAGTGTTTGGTGAATTTGTGCATCTGCTAAGGCGTACGCTTCATCGTCTTTGCGAGTGAGGTCATGCAAAAACAACACCGCATCAGCTTGACCAATTTGCTCCCACGCGCGAGCAATACCAATTCGTTCGACTTCGTCGACATCGGGGTGTTCACGCAAGCCTGCCGTGTCCACCACGTGGAGGGGAACCCCCTCTATTTGAATGGTTTGCTGCACGACATCGCGCGTGGTCCCGGCGATCGGTGTGACGATGGCCAACTCAGCGCCAGCCAGAGCATTGAGCAACGAGCTTTTACCGGCGTTCGGTTGACCCGCAATCACCACACGAATGCCTTCACGCAACAAGGCCCCTTGCTTGGTTTGTGCCATCACGCGCACCAAGTTTTCTTGCAAGCGGTCCAATTGACCTTGAGCATCGGCTTGCTTCAAAAAATCGATGTCTTCTTCAGGAAAATCCAACGTTGCTTCTACGAGCATGCGCAGGTGGATCAGCGCCTCACGCAGTTGGTGTATTTCACGTGAAAAGGCACCAGCCAAGGAGCGACTGGCACCGCGTGCTGCCGCCTCGGTGCTGGCGTCGATCAAATCCGCAACCGCCTCGGCTTGCGCTAAGTCAAGCTTGTGATTCAAGAACGCGCGTTGCGTGAACTCGCCCGGTTGAGCCAAGCGCAAATCCGCAAGCAATGGTTTTTGATGCGCATCCCGCGCGGCGGCAACACGCAAGCAGTGCGCCAAAATCAGTTGTAGCACGACAGGGCCGCCATGTGCTTGCAACTCCAGAACATCTTCGCCCGTATAACTATTCGGCCCGGGAAAGTACAACGCCAGCACATGGTCAATCGGCGAGCCCGCTTCATCAAGCAGTGGCAAATAGGTGGCTTCGCGTGGTTTGAGCATTCGACCACACAAGGCCTGAACCAAGGCCCCCAGACATTTACCGCTCACGCGCACAATGCCCACGGCTCCCCGACCAGGGGCGGTGGCTATGGCGATGATGGGGGCGTCGTGTTGAGCAAGCATGCGTTGATTGTGCAGAAAAAAACCCGCCGACCAAAAGGTAAGCGGGTTTTGGGATGACCCAAAGTTTGGTTTAAAACTTAGGCAAGTTGAATTGTGGGGGAACACCCATGCGCACGTTGATCAACCATTGTTGTGCAATCGACAACACGTTGTTGGTGATCCAGTACAGCACCAAACCGGCGGGGAAGAAGAAGAACATCACGCTGAAAGCCAGCGGCATGATCCACATCATCTTGGCTTGCATGGGGTCTGGTGGCGCGGGGTTCAGGGCTGTTTGCAACAGCGTGGTGAGCGTCATCACCAAAGGCAAGATGAAATATGGATCGGGTGCTGACAGGTCATGAATCCAGCCTACCCAAGGGGCGTTGCGAATTTCAACCGTAGACAGCAACACCCAGTACAACGCAATGAAAACAGGAATTTGAATCGCGATCGGTAAGCAACCACCCATGGGGTTGACCTTCTCTTCGCGATAAATTTTCATCATCTCCATTTGCATTTGTTGCGGGTTGTCTTTCAGACGCTCACGCATGTCCATGATTTTGGGATTGATGGCTTTCATCTTGGCCATGCTTTGGTACGCATGTGCATTCAACCAATAGAAACCCGCTTTGAGCAACACCACCAACATCACGATGGACCAGCCCCAGTTTTTCAAGATGCTGTTGAGTTGATCCAATAACCAGAACAAGGGTTTGGCCAAAATCGTCAACCACCCGTAGTCTTTGACCAACTCCAAGCCTGGGTACAAAGCTTCGAGTTTGTTTTCTTCTTGTGGTCCTGCATAAAGCATGGAAGTCACACTTTTGCTTTGTCCTGGCTTGATCGTTTCCAAAGGTGCGATCGCTGTCACGCGGTAGCAACAATCAGGAACGGCGGCACCAATATCAACGGCGTCTAAAGAAATGTCTCGACTCATTCCGTCGGGCAAGATCCAAGCACTCGCAAAGTAATGCTGCACCATGGCGATGTAGCCTGTATTGGATTGTTTTTCAATCTCTACTTTTTTCTTTTTGATGTCAGCAAACTCTGCTTTTTGGTATTTCTTGGCCTCTGTGTAAATTGCTGGGCCTGTGAATGTCGAATAGAAGGACGACTCACCTGCAAGTTTGTTGCCATCACGCACCAATTGGAAATACAACTGAGGAGCCACGTCTTGTGCGCTCGTGTTCACGATGTCGTGCTTGACAGCCATGTCGTAAGCTCCGCGCTTGACGGTATAGGTCTTCACCAACTTCACACCCCCTTGCGCGGCTGACTCAAACGTGATGGACAACTCGTTGTCACCATCTTTGAGTTTGCGAGCGCCAGGGCGAACCGTCATCACCGATTTGTGGGTGGGCAACGTCACGCCAGGCGTGCTTGAAATCAAACCCGTTTGTGCGGTGTAGATACGCTCTTTGCTGTCATCCAACAACACAATGTTGTGGCCTGGCTTTTGTTCGTCTTCGTGCTTCAACAACTCCACACGCGCCAATGTGCCGCCTTCGGTGTCAAAGCTGAGTTTGAACAAATCTGTTTCTACGTGCACCAACTCTTTAGTTGCTGCACGGGTTTCCACAGCTGGCACTGTGGCTGTATTTTGTGGAGAAACAGCGGTAGGAACACCTGCTGCTGCAGGCACCGCTGAAGCAGCAGCTTCAGCGGCCTTCACCTGTTGTGCAGGCGTAGGAAAAAACGTGGCTTTGTTCCCGTTATGAACTTGCCATTGGTCCCACAAAAGAACCATGGAGAAACCAAAAATCACCCACAAAACGGTGCGGCGAAAGTCATTCATGATGAAGTTTTCTTTCCAGAGTTGGAAGAGGTCAAAGAGGTAAACAAAGCAGGAGGCACAGGATCATGCCCACCTACACACCAAGGATGGCAACGCACCAAACGTCGAACGGTCAGATAGCTACCATGCGCTGCGCCATGAAGTTCTAAGGCCTGTAAGGCATACGCCGAACAAGTCGGTTCAAACCGACAAGAAGACCCAAGCCACGGACTCAGCAACAAACGATACCCTCGCACAAGCGCCATCAGGAATGACTGCATCACGGGGCGCTCACTCTAGCAAACAATTGCTTCAACTCGTCACACACAGTTTGCTTTAGCAGCTGTGAAGAAGCGCTGGCAAATTGCTGCGTGCTGAATGTTGCACGCAACCGAACCACATACGCCGTAGGCGTCAAACCCTTTTCAAATTCACGCGAAACTGCATGAATTTGTCGACGAATCAAGTTGCGAGTTACAGCACGTTTTGCCCAACGTTTGGGAGTCAATGCCCCCACCTTCAAGACACCATCAGCAAACAGGGCCGGGGTTTCTTCAAACCCAGACCCTGTAGAGGCTTTAGCTGTCGGTTGCCACTGGTGCAACACAAAGTGCGGCGTACGTGCCACAGTTCCTGCCGACATGACGGCCTGAAATTCTGACCACTGCTTCAGACGTTCCACGGCGCTTGGCTCGCGGGCCTCTGTTCAGTAGCCAAAAATTAAACAGCCAGACGCTTGCGGCCTTTAGCGCGACGTGCGTTGATCACAGCACGGCCACCGCGTGTTTTCATACGAACCAAAAAGCCGTGTGTACGGGCGCGGCGAGTTTTAGAAGGTTGATAAGTGCGTTTCATGATTTTTCCAAAAAAGCTAAGCCCTGAAGAGATCAGGGAAACCGATGATTATCTCAAATTTTTAGGGCACTTGCAGGCTTTTATTGATTCTCTTTTTAGCTGTTTTTGAAAAAAACAGCGCGGATCACTGTTCCTGTGGATAAATTTTTGATAAAGTGGTCAATTGTCTGCCTTTTTAAAGCAGCTATCCACAGATCTATCGCGCATGAATTCCGGCTTTTCCCACTCTTCTTCCAACGGTTTATCTCCATCTTCTGGTGAAGGTTTGTGGCAAGCTTGCGTTGACCAATTGGCCCAAGAACTACCCGAACAACAGTTCAACACATGGATTAAGCCACTGGTCGCAAATGTTGCCGAAGACGTTAGTAAAGTGGTTATTTTTGTTGGAAACCGCTTCAAATTAGACTGGGTTCGAGCCCAATACGCGCATCGAATCGCAGGCTTGCTACAACAGTTTCATGGTCAAAATGTCTTGGTTGAGTTAGCAATCACTCCCAAAGAAACGCTCGTCAAAACTAAACCTATTCCTTTTTCTCAAGAGTTAGAGTCTCTACCTGAAAGCTTTGTGGGTTTGGAAGAGGGTATTCCAAGCGGTCCAAGAACACGTTTGAACACAGCTCTAACTTTTGACACGTTGGTCGAAGGAACAGCAAACCGCATGGCACGTGCAGCAGCAATGCATGTGGCGACCATGCCTGGTCAACTTTACAACCCTCTGTTCATTTATGGTGGTGTGGGTTTGGGCAAGACTCACCTGATGCATGCTGTGGGTAACAAGTTGTTGGCAGAGCGCCCAGACGCCAAAGTTCTCTACATCCATGCTGAACAGTTTGTTTCAGATGTGGTTAAGGCCTACCAACGCAAAACTTTTGACGAATTCAAAGAGCGTTACCACTCACTAGACCTTCTTTTGATTGACGATGTGCAATTCTTTGCCAACAAAGAACGCACCCAAGAAGAGTTTTTCAACGCCTTTGAAGCCTTGTTGGCCAAAAAATCTCACATCGTCATGACGAGTGATACATATCCCAAAGGACTCACCGACATCCATGAGCGCTTGGTTTCTCGTTTTGATGCCGGTCTCACGGTGGCTATCGAGCCGCCTGAGCTTGAAATGCGAGTGGCCATTTTGATCAGTAAATCACGCGCTGAAGGTTCTGAAATGCCTGAAGAAGTGGCATTTTTTGTTGCAAAGAACGTACGTTCAAACGTGCGTGAACTTGAAGGTGCATTGCGCAAAATCTTGGCTTACTCGCGGTTTAACCAAAAAGAAATTTCGATCCAATTAGCCCGTGACGCTTTGCGTGATTTGTTATCGATTCAGAACCGCCAAATTTCCGTAGAAAACATTCAAAAAACTGTTGCCGACTATTACAAGATCAAAGTGGCGGATATGTACTCTAAGAAGCGTCCTGCATCGATTGCAAGACCTCGTCAAATTGCCATGTACCTTGCCAAAGAACTGACACAAAAGAGTCTTCCAGAAATTGGTGAACTCTTTGGAGGCAGAGATCACACCACCGTGTTACATGCCGTGCGAAAAATCAGTGCAGAACGTCAACAAATGGCAGATCTGAACCAACAACTTCACATCCTTGAGCAAACACTCAAGGGATAAACCATTCAAAGAACAACCTTGTGGGTAGTTTCTGAATAAGAACAGAGTTATCCACAGAAAAGTAGCGTATCCAAAGTTATTCAAATTTGAACGACAGCAAAAAACCAAGTTTGCCAACACCTTTAAAGAGAGCTCAAGTGCTTGAAAAAAAAGAGGAAAATGCTGTTGTCCACAGAAAGATGCTTTGCTTATCTACTACTACTAATTTAAATAAAGAAAACAAGAGGAAGAGATGATCGTACTGAAAGCAACACAAGA
>JACCEA011769688.1_pt1 | contig 27246 bp, 46 predicted proteins | sample 7449851 | NCBI WGS metagenome assembly JACCEA01 (sample SAMN15323453, study PRJNA562643) | freshwater metagenome | isolation source: river surface water | place: USA:Blue River Watershed | collected 2017-08-18
CTAAAGAACCACCAGTTCCGCGAGGTTGAGAACACTACAGACCTACAACGTAGTAAAGAAATGATTATTGAACTGAATAAGATGATTAAATGAGTGGGTTAAGCCAAGAACTTCTAAAAGAACACTTACACAAGGAGTATGCTAATTATGGCTGAACACAGTCACCGGCCCTGCCCGTTTTGTCCTAGTTCGGACGGGTTTAGTTATTCAACGGAAACGGGATTATTTAGGTGTTTTGTGTGTGAGGCTTCACCTAAATCCAAACGTGGCTTGTGCTTCGATGGAAATACATTGACTGAATTTAAAGATCAACAAAAGCAAGAAGAGGTTGGGATAACATTGGAACCATATTATCGTCATTATCGTAATATCCCTGAGAAAATCTATGAGAAATTCGGAGTGTACTTCACTAAACTGGGCGACAAAGAAAGTATGCACTATACTTACCCCAATGCCACAAAGACAAGGCAGCTACCAAAGTACTTTACTGCACAAGGTACTCTAGATCATTTCTTTGGGCAAGAGGATTACAACGGTGGTAAAATCATTACTATTACCGAGGGTGAAATTGACAGACTCTCCGTTATTACTATGATGGGAGATTGGCCTTGTGTCTCTGTTCCTTCTGCCAATCCATCTAAGTCTTTTTGGGCAAATTCTCGGGAATATCTAGGTAATTTTGAAAAGATCGTACTTTCTATTGACAACGACGAACCAGGGGATGCTCTTGTAGATAAGTTTTTTAAGCTGTTCCCCGGTAAGGTCTATCGAGTAAATCACGGTAAGTATAAAGATGCCAACGAATTTCTTGAGGCAGGGGGTGGGCAAGAGTATAAAACTGCGTGGTTCAATGCGCAGAAGGTTAAACCTGATAACGTAAACACTACCGCAGAGGACTTCCTGAAAGTATATGATGAAACACCTAACTATGAGTATTTCAGGACAGGTATTGAAGGTTTAGACCAGAAAATGCTTGGTATTCATAAGGGTGCGTTTACAATGGTTCTTGCTCCGACAGGGTTGGGTAAAAGCCTAGCACCAGATACTAAAGTGATTAAATATGATGGTAGTGTAGTTCGTGCAGATGAAGTTAAAGTAGGGGATCAACTCTTGGGGCCGGATTCTACCCCAAGGAACGTAACTAACGTAAACCTACAAACTGGTCCTATGTATAAGATCACACCAACTAAGGGCGATCCTTGGTTCTGTAATGAAGATCATATTCTTTCATTGAAGAAAACTGGAACAGACGAAATTAAAAACGTAACTATTCTTGAGTATCTAAGTTGGAGTAAGACACAAAAGCATCTGTGGAAACAGTGGAGAACTGGTGGAGTAACCTTTGGCAGATTCAGTGGTTCTGGTTACGGCAGTAAACTAGCTTATTGTGTAGGTGCCTATCTGGGAGATGGTCGTAAACAAGGTCCAGAGATTTGTATGGGTAAAGCTAAACAATCTGTTATTGATTTCATGATGGATTCTTACTTACAGCCGACACGAATGAAGTTTGGGAAGGGTGCTTATTATATTGGTTTCAGTAAGAGTAGTATCCTATGGGATCAGGTAAAGGATAATCTAGAGGTTAGATCAATCCCCGATATTATTAAGTATAATACTGTAGATGATCGTAAACACGTTCTCGCAGGATTGCTTGATACTGATGGTAGTGTTACAGTTGGTGGTGCAGAGATTACACAAAAGTCAGAACAACTGTCTGATGATATTTGTTTCGTAGCGCGTTCACTTGGTCTGGCAGCTTATAAAAAGGAGAAAGTTGTTAATAATGTAACATACTATCGTGTACATATCTCTGGGGATTTGACAACTATTCCTTGTAAGCGTCTCAAGTTTAAACCTCGTAAGCAAAAAAAGGATGTTCTTAAAACAGGATTTACTGTTGAGTATGTGGGAGAAGGAACTTACCGTGGCATTTCACTAGATGGGGATCATCTTTTTGTCATGGGAGACTTTACTGTTACGCATAATACAGAGTTCTTCCGTTACTTGGAAAATCAGTGTTACCGGAATAGTGACTACTCTTTTGCTTTCTGTCATGGGGAAGAAACTGAACTTCGGTCACTTCTAGGTCTTGCGTCTTATGATCTACAAACGAATGTTATTCGTAAGGACTTGATCGAGGAAAAGGGTCTTGATACAGAAGTGCGCAATTCTCTAAAGAAATTCGGTGAGAGTGAACGTCTATACCAATTCAAGATTCCCGTTGGGGCAGAGATTGATGGTATTGTAGATGAGATTCGGTTCCTTGCTACAGCTATGGGGGTAGACTTCTTCTTCATTGAACCTATTCAGGATTTTGTTGTAGGTAACACTACGGAGAAAGAGAACAAGCTGACTGACCTTGCAAACACTATGAAACGTATGGCATCAGAATTGAACATTGGTATCATTATCATTGCTCACGCTAACGAAGATGGTGATGCGAAGTATTGTAAGTCTCTTACTCAATCTGCTGCCTATGAGATCGTACTAGATCGTGATGTAGATTCAGAAGATGTAGAGGAACGCAATAGAACTTATGTTTCTGTGGGAAGAAAAAACCGAACTGGTGGCGGTTCTGGCCCTTGCGGTTCGCTGACGTTTAGTCTAGACTCGTTCACACTGACGCCTGATTCGGGTTCGGTCGAACCACCTACCCCCAAGGTGGAAAAGAAACAGATTACAAAAGTTAAACCTGCGGAAGATGATATTCCCTTTTAAGGAGTGAGGAATGAAACAACCAAAGTATAAGATCGGAGATAAGTTTAGTAAAACTGAACAAGTTGATTACAAAGGTTCAAAGCATAACCTGCACATTGTTGGGTATATTACCTCCATTGAACAAGCTTATGGTAATTCTTATGACGATATAACTTACAAATATAGACTTACTTCTACTTGCACACATTTTGGCGACAGTAGGGTAGAAGTAGACTTTGTTTCAGAACGTAATATTGATAAGGTGTGGAAACATGAAAAATAGTTTTAAGCAATGGTTAGACCTAAACCGTCAAGAACTTATGGACTGGTATTGCGAAGGTAGTATGGTTGATAAAGACTTTCTTACTCGTATTGAGGAATTTGCTGAAAAGGCTTACCAAGCAGGTTATGAAGATGGTTTTACAGAAGTTCCTGGTGATTATGTATGAGGGAGTTTGTATTCGACATAGAGTCAGACGGTCTACTTGATACGATTACCAAGATTCATTGTCTTTCATATTCAGAAGTAAATGGTAGTTTCAAGTGTACACTATATGACCAACAAGACATTAGGGAGTTCTTTGACGAAGGACATTTATACATTGGGCATCATATCGTCGGTTATGACTTTAAGGCACTGAACAAAATCTATGGTATCAAACGACCTAAGTATTTTCTTGATACTCTTGCTTGGTCATGGTATCTATTTCCTGATCGGGCTGAACACGGTCTCGAAAGTTGGGGGGAAGATTTTGGTGTACCTAAACCAAAGATTGATGATTGGCAAAACCTGACTATTGAAGAATACGCACACCGTTGTGAAGAAGATGTGAAAATCAATACAAAATTATATCAACTAGTGAAGACTAAGATGAAGGAAATCTATTCATGAGTAGAGAAGGTAAAATTCTAGAACTCATTAACGAGTACCTAACCTATAGTAAAGTAGACAGTGGCTACAATAGCTTTCACAGTTCTCTCAGCAGTAACTTGTATAATATGGTAGATTTTTCCACTATCTTTTGGGACATGCGTAAGAAAGGTAATAAGGACTATGAGTCCTCTTCAGCATTTTTAGTAACTGTTGGAATTACTCTTGGAAAGGTATTTAACAAGTATAACCCGAAAGTTACACCAGAAATGGCACTTGAAAAAGAAATCGAAGTAAACGGTGTAAACAAAAGGGGTATCAAGACAGGTAAACGAACAGTCATGAAGTTTGGAAGGTGGTTAGGTCAAGCTTTCCCGTTTCTCACTGATATTGAAAAAGAGAAACTTGGTGATTGGTATTCCGACAAATATGGTCCATTAGACGCAACATTCCATCGTGCTACAACAGGTTTTGAGGATATTGTAACTAAACGTATGGGTAAAAGAGTTGGATTTGATACCACGACATGGCAAAAGTCTCTAGCAGATTCTTGTATGAGGTATAGTGCGCAAGAATTATATTTGTCATGGCATCCATATTCTGCGTATGAAAGTGGAGATTGGGAACTGTGCTACCTGCTAGACGATCACCAAAGACTTCTAGGAAGGTGTTTAGTGAATCTTCCTACGAAGACCCATTCTGCAATCTACGGGGTAAGTGGCCCTTCAACTCAAATGCTGAAAGAAGAAATGCGTAGACTAGGCTACACACAAGCTAGTGAGGGTGCGGCAGAGTGGAATGGGTCAAGACTAAAGTATATTGAAGATACTTGGTGCGATAGTGATGAAGAGGATGATGTGGTAGTGTTTCTAGTGCCGTATGTAGACATTTTTGAAGGTTATGCTTATCACGACCGTAAGTATATTTATCTAAGTGTTAGTAGTGATAGGCCAAAGGGAGCTTATTATGTCGATCCTTTTGAATCTAACGGATTTAACGAAAGATGAACGATATTTATACAGTCGAGCAATGGAGGATTATCCATTACCTCAATTTCAAGATGGAGTGTTTGGCTAAGCAAGAGGATTATGGTCTGGCTATCGACAAGGATTCAATCCAGAAGCACATAGACGACTTACAAAGCCAGAAAGACCCTATTATCAGTTCGCTGGTAGAGGCAATGCCTAAAGTTCCACAATACCGGAAGAAGTCTAAACCTAAAGTTACTCACAAAAAAGATGGGACACTGTCTAAACTTGGTGAAGAATGGTTTAGGCTCCTTAAGGCGAATAAACTGCCAATGAACTACAACGGTGATCTCGAGATTTTAACGGGATATGATGAACCAAATCCAGGTTCTACACCACAGGTTAAAGATTGGTTATTCAGTATGGGTTGGGAACCTTGTACGTTTAAGTATAATAGGGATAAGGCTACAGGAGAGGAAAAACAAGTTGAACAAGTTAGATACTCAAGCCCATCCCACCCAAATAAAGGGGAACTCACGGAGTCAGTATTACGCCTTAAAGGGAAAAATCCAGCAATTGAATACCTTGAAAAGATCACTGTTATCAACCATAGGATTGGAGTGTTCGAGGGGTTCCTTAACAGCGAAAGAAAGGATAGAACTTATCCGTATGTTGTAGCTGGTGCTGGTGGGTTTACTAACACTCTAAGGTTCAAACATAGAACTCCTGTTGTGAATCTACCAAAAGTAGGTAAGCCGTGGGGTGAGGAAATCCGTGGGATTATTGTAGCAAAAGAGGGCAAAATTTACCTAGGTTCTGACATGGTAAGCCTTGAAAGCACTACCAAGCGTCACTATATGTATCCTCATGATCCTGACTATGTAGAAGAAATGAGTCATCCTGACTTTGACGAACACCTTGACCTCGCTATCCATGCGGGACGGGTTACAAAAGAAGAAGTATTGAAACATGTTCGTGGAGAAATCAGCCTAAAGTCAATCCGTGATCCATTCAAGACAGTTAACTATTCCGCAATCTATGGTGTTGGGGTTCCTAAACTGGCAAGGGAAGGTGGTTTTACTAAGGGCGAGGCCAATACTCTACTTACTACATATTGGGAAAGGAATTGGTCTGTTAAAGTCATCGCCAAGGAGCAATATGTAAAGACATTGAAAGATGGAACCATGTGGCTTAAAAACCCCGTAAGCGGCTTCTATCATTCCTTACGATTTGAGAAAGATATTTTTAGTACACTAAACCAATCTACAGGTGTTTATTGTTTTGATACGTGGTTGGCCTATTGTGCTGCCGCAGGAGTAGAAATTCCTATGCAATACCACGATGAGATTCTGGCAGAGTGTGATGATGATGAACAAAGTGTCAATGATACTAAGGAAAGGATGCAAAATGCAATCACTAAAACTAATGAAAAGGTCAAACTAAATGTTCAACTATCTATTGACGTTCAAACAGGCTACAACTATGCCTCAGTACACTGATGATATTCCTGACTATCTAAAGATGAGTAAAGATGAAATGTTAGATGAGATTGCTATGGAGTTTGTGAACGGTGATATTACCTACAGCGAACTTTGTGATGAGTATGACACTATCGAAGAAATGTTTGCAGATGAAGAAGGGTAAAATTTATGGGACTAAAATTATTCACTAAACCAAATCACAAATACACAACCAAAGGAGATAAATAATATGGCTGGTAAAACCGAATGGCTACAAATCGATGCTTTCTTGTTCTGGGCGAAAGTCTTTGAAGAAAACCGTGATACAGCAGAACGTGCTAAACGTCAGGGTGTAACCCACAAAGGTGTTCTGAAAGGTCTAGAAGCATCAGAAGGTAAATATACTGTAGAAGTTATCCCTGCTACACAAGATGATCTTGACAAGGTTCAGAAAGTTCTAACTGATGATCTTTATGGTGGTCGTAAACGCTACAAAAATGTTGATCTAGGTGCAGGTAAATCTTTTGAACTAGAGCGTAAGCACCTTAATAAGCACGTTTTCAAAGATCGTGAAACAGGTGAAGAAAAGGAATACGACTTCGGCGGTCAACCTGATATTGTCTGGTTCAACGATGATAAGGGTAAGAATGTGAAGTGGGATATTGAAAAGGATGGTCTGATTGGCAATGGGACACTTGCTAAAGTAAAGTTCCAAGTTTACATGCCTGATGGTGTTCCTACTACAGCAGACACTATTCGTCTTGAGAAGATTGGTGTTATTGACCATGTGGCTTATGAAACTGATGGTGGCAATTCGGAGGATCGTTTCTAATGTGTTACCAGTGCCAACAACTAGGCAGAGAAGAGTGTCAACATTGGGAAACTAAAGGGGCTTCGGCCCCACCTACGAAGGAATCGAAATGATTAGTGCTAAATTAATTGGATATACTCAACCTTCGATTCATGTTGGGGCATCTACACCGGAGGAACTTATTTCATACGCAGCTAGGGTTTCAAATCCTAGCAACCAAAACAACTATGACACAGCGGAAGGACTGTTGAAATATTGTATCCGTAACCAACATTGGTCAATCTTTGAAATGGTTAATGCTGTCGTAGAAGTCAAGGCTCCACGGGATATTACAAGGCAGATGTTACGTCACCGCAGTTTCTCATTCCAAGAGTTTTCACAACGGTATTCAGATGAAATTGAATTCTGTGACCGTGAAGTAAGGATGCAGGATAAGACTAACCGTCAGAACAGTGAAGAAACTACAGACATTAATCTAATCATGGCTTTTGAAGCTGCTAAGACTAGTGTAGATAAGATCGCTGTTGGTGAGTATAAACGACTACGTAAACTAGGTGTAGCTAAAGAAGTCGCTCGTGTTATTCTGCCAGAAGGTTTAACTCTAAGTACACTTTACGCAAACGGAACTTTAAGAAGTTGGATGCACTACCTAGAGATTAGAGAAGGTAATGGAACACAAAAAGAACATATCCAACTAGCTAATAAGATTAGGGAAGTGCTTTTACCAGTGTTTCCTACAGTATTGGGGATTAAAGTATAATGTATAACAAGATTACACCAGAAAAGTTCTTAGAGTGGGCTAAGAAAAGGGCAGAGGAATTTGACGATTTCTTCCATGATGAACTCCTGGACCTTATCTTAACTCTTGAACAAGATGATTACTTTGGTACAGAGGGGTTTGATAAACGATTTGCCTGAGATTAAAACACTAAAGCAGGATATCGAGCATGTCTTATCAACAGGTGAAGGTTGGACAGATGAAATCTCTAGTTGGGTTGGTTATCAGATTAGTAAGTCACTAACTAGACAGCTACAACCAAGGACAGGGCAAAAAGCTACTCTGCGAATGTCTAACTTAGGACAACCTTGTGATAGGAAGCTGTGGTATTCGCTGCAAGATTTCGCACAAGAATACCGAGAAGTTCTAGCCCCCTACACCCTAAATAAGTTTATCTTTGGGGATATCATCGAGGCATGGACATTAGGGCTTATCAAAGCTTCTGGTCATAAACTAGAGGGTCTACAAGATAGCATGACTATTGCAGGTATCTCTGGGTCTAGGGACTGTGTTATTGATGGAATGACTGCGGATATTAAATCGGCTTCTACAATGTCAATGAATAAGTTTAGAGATAATGGACTTATCGGCAATGACCCATTTGGCTACCTTAGTCAATTGTCGTCTTATGTAGCAGCGGCTAAAGATGATCCTCTAGTTACTAATAAGACGCATGGAGTGTTCGTAGCTGTTGATAAACAATTCGGTCATGTGGAAGTTGACGTTTATGATCTTAGTTCTTATGTAAATGGTAAGGTTGAGGAAGTAGAAGCTAAGAAAGCTATGGTTAAACAGCCCGAACCCCCAAACAGGGCATTTAGTGATGTTCCTGATGGCAAGTCTGGCAACATGAAGCTAGGAACTAACTGTAGCTATTGTGAGTTTAAGAAAGTCTGTTGGCCTGATCTTAAGACCTATATTTACAGTAATGGTCCACGTTTCTTAACTCAAGTAGTCCGCGAACCAAAGGTTTTTGAAGCATGAGTGATAACATGAAACAAGCAAGAAACAGTGAGTTTAAGTATAGCAAGCAAAGTAGAGAAGATATGGATAAAGTCTGTAAACTTGTGTCGGATGCTTGGCACAAGGGTATTGAACTTGGTTATAACCCACATGATATTTTCTACGAAATCGTAACAGAAGCTAATACAAAATTTCTAATGCTTGCATTGGGTATGCAAAAATGAGCTATGGTAAATTAAAGGTAGGAACATTGATGGAATGTGTTCATTCAGAATCTATTGCCTACACTAAAGGCCAGACTTACACAGTTGTCGAGAGTGAATTTGGCCAAAATAAAGTAAAAGGTCTGGTTGCCAACGATGGACTATTCGATCCTTTCAGCCTAATCGTAAGTTCCTTCAAAGTAGCAGACGCAAACAAGCAAGCAATCGAACATTTAAAGGTGGTAAAATGAAAAATTATGTAAGCAAATATTCAGACGCAGCAAAGACCGCGCTAGGGTCAATCTCTACTTTCCTAATTGCAGTAGGTATTTATGATCCTACAACAATGTCCCTTATGGTAGGTAGTGCAATGGCTTTCGGTACAGCCTTCTGGCAAGTCTATGATCTAGCAACCAAAGATTAATGTGGTCAGTTAGAAAAACGTCCTGTGGAATGGTCTACACTCACCCAGAAATTACTCGACAGGTGATTGTAGACCATAGGACAGGTAAAATTACTTGGTCTGAAAAAGAATTTAACTCTATTAAGGAAGCTAAGGCATATGCTGAACATAAAGCACTTTCCGATTTTTGATACAGAAGCAGTAATTGAACACTACAAATCAGAAGGGGTAAATTACGTTTGTACAACGGAACTTAAACCTTATGGGAATGTATATGATGTGTTTTATCGGCCTACCCCCCATCCTGTTTATGGCAATAGGTACTTTGGTTTGTGTAAAACTTCTGGTGGGACCGTCTATATTTGCAATGCTGATGTAGTGGAAGAATTTAATTTCAGTGTCATTGATAATGGAAAAGATGAGTGGACCTACAGTCAATATACTCACGACTTCCTAAGTTGGGGAGAAGGTTATATTGATGGTGGAAGGGCATACACAAGGGTAGGTGGTAATGTTCTATCCAAGGTAAAGAGTCTACGTATCATCGCCGGTGAATTTAAGGAGAGTAACCCATGAGAGTATTAGTGTGTGGTCTTAAGCCCATCAACAAGAGGTCCAAGATGGTAAATATAACGGGCAGCAACATATCAAATATCACAATAAACGGCAACGCCACCAACGAGGGCACACAAACAAATACAATGCTTGAGGTGGATGTTTCCGTTCGCGTTCAAGCGATACAGAACGTTCTAGATAATCTGAAAGCTATACCTGCTGATTGGGATAAGTTTGGTAAAGGTGCTGGACCTATCCGTAACCAACAAATGATTGATGAAGGTAAACCTGATTTAGTTGTAGCTTTCCCCGGTGGGACAGGAACAGCGGACATGGTTAAACGAGCAAAGAAACACGGTATAGAAGTGATTGAGGTTAAAAATGACAGAAATTAGTCAACAAAAGATCGTTTTGAGTCCGAGCGTTATCTCATCACGTAGGGAAATTTTTTGTATAAGTGATACGCATTTCCAACACTACAACATGATCCACAAGTTTAAAACCCGTCCCTTCTCTGCTACAGAGGAAATGGATGAAGTACTTATAGACAACTGGAACTCTGTTGTAAAACCTGGAGATAAGGTATACCACTTAGGCGACGTAACCTTCGGGAGTAAAGAAAACTACATTAAGAATATCCACAAAAAACTGAACGGTAAGAAACGTCTGATCGTAGGTAATCATGATGATGTTAAGTTCCTTGCACCATACTTTGAGAAGGTAATGCTGTGGCGTATGTTCCGTGATTGGGGATTACTAATGACGCATGTTCCTGTCCACAGGTCAACATTAGGAGAAGACCGATTTGATGGAAAAGGGATGATTAACTTACATGGGCATATTCACCAAAACCCTTCACCAGAAGGACCATATAAATGTGTATGTGTAGAACAGATTAATTACACACCTATTAATATTGAGGAACTGAAATAGTGGAACATGCAGTAGTAAGAACATCAGATTACGGAACACCCTTTGTGGGTAAGTGCATTAAGTGTGGTAAAGAGAATTTAGGTCTTTCAGGTGCACTAGAGAAATGTGAGAATACAAACTACAGCAATGAACAAGCCTTACTGGATATTATTGAAGAGGTGTTTAATGAAACCAAGTAGTGCTAATTTTAGACATTATTTAGGTTCTGATGGTGTATGAAAGAGAAGTTAAAAAGAATGGCTAAAGGAATTTCTACAGCATCAAGAAAACAGAAGGGCAGAACCTTTCAACAACAATTAATGAGAACATTACTATCTAAGTTTCCACAATTGGAAAAGGATGATATTACCTCTAGGTCGATGGGCGCTAGCGGGGAGGACCTTTTACTCTCCCCTGCTGCAAGGAAACTAATTCCTTACTCTTTCGAGTGTAAGAGCCTTGCAAGGTTTGTAGGTCATAATTATATTGAGCAAGCAGTACCGAATACACCAATAGGTTCAACACCTGTTGCAGTAGTCAAAGCTAACCATAAGAAACCTGTGGTTATCATGTATCTAGACGAATGGATTAAAACACTATGAGCGAACAAAAAGAAGTTATCACACATGTTACAGTATTTTGGAATGAGGATAGTACATCTGAATACGATGATATTGTTGCACTAGACATTGATAAAGAAATGGGGTATCCTCGGATGATTATTCGTGATAGCAACAACATTGTAGAAGTTATTAACCTGGACTTCGTACAAGCCTACCAAGCAAAACTAGAGACTGTTCAATGAGTACTGCGGTAGTAGATATTATCTTTGTTGATTTACTTAGGTATGATAAAGAAACTGGTAAACTTTATTGGTCTGTTTCTACTAATGGTCGTATCAAAGTCGGTGAAGAAGCTGGGACTGTAACAGAAGATGGCTATAGACGATTTACCTACAAAGGTCGCTCGTATCTGACTCATAGGGTTATCTGGTTTCTAGAGTATGGGTACTGGCCCAATATACTAGACCATGCTGATAGAGATAAACTTAATAACCGTATTGAAAATCTTAGAGAAGCTACCTATAGTCAAAATCGTTATAATATACCACGCCGGAGTCACAATAAAAGTGGCTACAAAGGTGTATGTCAAAGGGGAGATAGATGGGCTGCTTTTTGTGACAGGGTATACCTAGGCACTTTTGATACTGCAAAAGACGCGGCAACCTGCTACTATATTGTAGCTAGAATTTTTCATGGTGATTTCGCGCTAACTAATAAGGAAATTTTAAATGGGTAAAACTGCCGTGATCTATACGTGCGCTCATGCCAATCCAAAGGTTGATAACAAAAGGTTTGAATGGTTAGGTAATCTTATCTATGATATTAAACCTGACTATGTGTTTGACCTTGGTGACTTTGCGGATATGTCATCACTTAATTCCTATGATACACGCTACCCTAAAGCTGTTGTAACAGAGAACTACGAGAATGACATTGAAGTTGTAAGGGATGCGCAAGAGAAGCTGAGAGAGAAGTTTGTAAGGCGTAAGACCAGGAAACCTATTTGGATCGGTTTTGAAGGTAATCATGAACATCGTATTAAACGTGCGCTACAGCATGATCCTAGACTAGAAGGAAAGAAGTATGGAGTTAGTTTTGAACACCTACACACACATCGTTACTACGATGAATACCATCATTACGAAAATGGTGCTCCTGCAATCAAGTCTTACGAGGGAATTAATTACGCACACTACATTGCCTCTGGTAACTACGGCACTGCATTAAGCGGTCTACACCATGGATACGCCCTTACAGTTAAAATGTCTTCATCTGCAACTGTTGGGCATTCACACAAGTTTAGCTACTTCCGAAAGCAAGAGGCGCGGCCTAATCCTATCCACGGTCTTGTTGCTGGTTGCTTTAAGGGTAAAGATGAGCATTGGGCTGGACAGGCTAATAACGAGTGGGTTAAAGGTGTAGCTATCAAACGTAACATTAATAATGGTGACTACGATCTGCAATGGATTTCTATGGAAGCTTTGGAGAAAGACTATGGGTAAAACATTTGAAGAATGGTTTAAAGAGGTTAACGGTGATGGCCAACTAGAAGATAGGACCTACTACCTTGGTAAATGGCCAGATGGAGATTATTTTTCATACGTTGGGTTTGAAGAAGTTATGAAAGAAGCTTGGGATGCTTCACGACAGAACATGACCACAAGGGATATTTGATATGGCAGGTAGTGAGTATTATGACGATAGAAATTGTGATTATTGTGGAGCTCGGTATAGTGTAGATGAACACCACTCTTGTGAAGAGCTAAAAAAGATTACTGCAAAAAATAAAAGTATCCAATCTTTGCAAGATAAAATAAACACCAAAATTAGTTATAATAAAGCTTTGGACATGTATAACAGCGGGTTACGTGCAGAAGATATTATAGACGTAGGGTTTAGACTTAAAGCAGGTTGGGTAAGTAAGTATGGGTAAAAGAACACAGACTTATTTGGTTGTATCATTACGGGACGTGGCCCAATCACAACATCGACCATATAAATGGTATTCGGGATGATAATAGAATTGAGAACTTGCGGGATTGTGAGCAAAAGTATAACACACACAATCGTTGCGCCGATAAGGATACGAGCTCTACTTACAAAGGTGTCTATTGGTTGAAGAGAAATAGAAAGTGGAGAGCAATGATTACTGCCAATGGTAAACGCATCAGTTTGGGTTGTTATGACTCTGAGATTGAAGCTGCTAAAGCTTATGACAAGAGTGCAAAATATTTGCACGGAGAGTATGGAAGGTTAAATTATGGGTAAGACATTTGACGAATACTGGCTAGAAACTAAACAGGATTACCTTAGTGACTTATACACATGGGCAATTTCACCAGATATTTATGGTGATCCTAACCCTGATCTTGAGAGTGTTAAAAGCATCTTGAGCCAACTTTGGAATGACTCACGACAGAATATGACTACAAAGGATATTTAATGGGACGCAGAAGCAATTTTAAAAATAAACAACCCCGTGACTACTGGCCTACAGTTGATCCAGCGGCAGTTACTACACTAATTCCTTTCATTAAAGGTAAAACTTTTGCAGAGCCTTGTGTTGGGAATGGCGACCTTGTGGATTTACTTTTTGTAGATGCCAAGTGTAATTGGGAGAGTGACATTGAACCGCAGAAGAAAGGGGTAATACAAAAAGATGCCACTGATCTTACAGCAGAAGATTTAGTAGACTGCGATTACATTATTACCAATCCACCTTTTAGTTTTGAAATGCTTCAACCATTACTAGATTATCTACCAACATTAAAACCTACATGGTTACTTCTAAATGCTACGTTTATGCAGAATAAAAGGTCACAACCATATATCAAAAAATGTAGTGATATTGTAAGTGTAGGTAGATTGTTTTGGGTTACAGAGGGTGGTGATCCTAAGCAAAGAGGTATTAAAGGTAAAGAAGATTACTGCTGGTATCTTTTTCACAACAAAGAACAGCCACACACAGTATTTCATGGAAGAAATTAAAATGACAGAATTAGAAAAACAAGCACTACGTTTAGCAGATGGTGACACTTGCCACTACGATCACCACGGGTATTGCCAAACACATTTTCTACATAGTAAACCATGCCCAATGGAGGTTATCAACAGTAAAGCTAAAGAGATTGCTAATGTTAGTGACAGTTGAACAATCAGTAAAAAAACTTATGAAGGAGTATGGGTTTAATCAAATCCTTCGTGACCATGACCTTATCCTCCCAGAAGTAATTCAGGTCCTACATGACCACGGATACCTCGATCTTGAAAGGTATGAAGATGAAGATCGCTAGAGAAGTTTCAGACTTTCCTAAAAGGGGTAATCATACCGGCGACAAGATTAGACTACCTTCTGGTCAAGTATACATTTGGTGTGAATTTAAAAGATGGAAAAGATACTATGAGTGACAAACAACTAGAGTTCATTTGGGATAATGAGAAGCAATACCGAGATTACGATGCCACAAAGAAAATGTCTAATGGTGAGATGCTTAAACAGTTCCATGAAACATACTTAGCCGAACGCAATCGTAAGTGGCAAGAAGATGGTCTAGAAGAACTAGCTTCAAAACTAATCGCAGAAGAATTTAAAGAGTTCATGGATGAGACTGGCGACAATCAAGCAGCATTACTTAAGGAACTAGCCGATCTTGTTTATGTTTGCTATGGTTATGCTGATCGTTTTGGTTGGGATTTGGACGAGGCTTTCCGTCGAGTGCATCTAAGCAACATGAGTAAACTTGATCCTGTAACTGGTAAACCTATCTTCCGTGAGGATGGTAAAATTCTTAAGTCTAGTGCTTATAAGGAGCCTAACCTAAAGGACTTAGTATGATTATACGTGGACAACATAGAGAAGTAAATTACACTGACGTAGCTATTGAAGTCAATCCGAGACAAGTTCTGTATGATATTTATTGGTCTTTACTAAAGGATAAACCTGACAAAGCCTCTTACATTCGTGATGGTTATTGGTATGTCGAGGATTACTTTGATTATCACAAACGAGAAGATGTGGAGAAAAAAGATCGAGCCATTACGGATGAAGAACAAAAAATCTATGAAGCTTACTCAACACTTAAGGACTTACTATGAAAAACATGAGAGAATATAAAACTGAACCTGTCTGCCTAAACAGGTATTCAGAATACACCAAAGAAGATATTGTTGCTATCATTGATGATCTGTTTTCTAAGGCAAGTCACTTAACCAATCCTAAGTTGGTATTTGAGTCAACTATGGAGCCTTATGAAGATTATCCAGGTGATGTAGAAGTTTACGTACAAGGTATGCGCCACGCAACAGAACAAGAGACTGAAGAATATCGAAAGCAGACAGAAATTCAGGCACTAGCTAAAGAACTAGGTGTGACTTTTTATGAAGCTGCAACTATTCTAAATTTAAAACAACGAGGTAAAATTTAATGCTACAAACTGATTATTCCAAATTCATCCACACTTCACGTTACGCACGGTGGATTGAGAAAGAAAACCGCAGGGAAGGTTGGACAGAAACAGTTGATCGTTTTATGCGTGAGGTTGTTGGTGATAAAGTAGATGCAGATACCTACAACGAAATTGAACAGGCAATCCTTAACCTGGAGATTATGCCTTCTATGCGTTCTCTAATGACCGCAGGACCAGCACTACATCGAGATAATACTTGTGCATATAACTGTTCGTATCTTCCTGTAGATAATGTCAAGTCCTTCGATGAAGCTATGTTTATTCTTCTGTGTGGCACTGGTGTAGGTTTCTCTGTAGAACGTCAGTTCATTTCTAAACTACCAGACATTCCTGATAATCTCTACGATTCGGAAACAACCATTGTAGTTAGTGATAGTAAAGAGGGTTGGGCAAAGTCTCTACGACAACTTATCTCGCTTCTATATGCAGGAGAGATTCCTAAGTGGGATGTTTCTAAAGTTCGTGGTGCAGGAGAAAAACTAAAGACTTTTGGTGGTCGGGCTTCTGGTCCTCAACCTCTTGTTGATCTGTTCCGTTTTGTTATCGCTACATTCAAACAAGCCAAGGGACGAAAGTTAAACTCTATCGAGTGTCACGACATTATGTGTAAGATCGGAGAGGTAGTTGTTGTAGGTGGTGTTCGTAGGTCTGCCATGATTTCACTTAGTAACCTTTCTGATGATCGTATGCGCTATGCTAAATCTGGGCAATGGTGGGAAAACAATACTCAACGTGCGCTAGCAAACAATAGTGTTAGCTACACAGAAAAACCAGATACAGAAACCTTCCTACGGGAATGGCTTGCACTAATGGAGAGTAAATCAGGTGAACGAGGAATCTTTAACCGACAAGCATCTAAAAAACAAGCAGAGAAAAGCGGACGACGAAAGTCAGACTTCGAGTTTGGAACTAATCCGTGCAGCGAAATTATCCTTCGACCATACCAATTCTGCAACCTTACAGAAGTTGTCGTTCGGTCTACAGATGGTCTTGAATCACTCAAAAGAAAAGTACGACTAGCAACTATCCTTGGGACAATCCAGTCTACATACACAAACTTCCCATACCTTCGTAGGATTTGGAAAACCAATACTGAGGAAGAACGGCTACTAGGTGTATCACTAACTGGTATCCTGGATAACGAAATTCTAAACGGAAGGTCAACACAGTATGGTAAAAATATTGCGACAATTCTTGAGACACTTAAACAGGTGGCTATCGACACTAACGCAACTTGGGCTAATACTTTTGGTATTCCTGTTAGCACTGCTATTACTTGCGTCAAACCATCTGGTACTGTCAGTCAGCTTGTAGATTCTGCTTCTGGTATTCACCCTCGTCACAGTGAGTTCTATATTCGCACCGTTCGAGGAGATAACAAAGACCCACTGACACAATTTATGAAGTCTATGGAAATTCCTAATGAGCCTGACGTAATGAAACCAGATGCTACAACAGTGTTCAGTTTTGCACAGAAAGCACCACAGGGAGCAGTAACAAGGAGTGACCTTACAGCTATTGAACAACTTGAACTGTGGCTTACATACCAACGTAATTGGTGTGAGCATAAGCCTTCGATCACTGTCAATGTAAGGGATGAAGAATGGATTAATGTAGGAGCATGGGTATATGAACACTTTGACGAAATCAGTGGTATTAGTTTCCTTCCTTACTCTGACCACAGTTATGCACAAGCACCTTATCAAGAGTGTGATGAAGCTACATACAAAGAGTTTCTATCAAAGTTGCCAGAAGCAATTGACTGGACTAAGTTAAGCGACTTTGAGAAGGAAGATAACACTAAGTCAAGCCAGACGTATGCTTGCTCAGGGGAGACATGTGAGATTGTAGACGTATAATGAATTATATTGGTGACGCTACAGAAGTAATGTCAACCATGAGTGAGGATCAATATGGGGCGGTAGTAACTTCCCCACCTTACAACATTGGGATTGACTACGGCAGTTATAAAGATAATATGAAAGACACAGACTACCATGAATTCACTAAAGATTGGATAAAACAGTCTCTAAGGATTGCACCTGTAGCAGTTATTAACTTTGGTGCACCAACTTCTTCGGCAATTAATCTAGCCAAGTTTATGATTGCTGTTTCAGAAGTGGGAGTTATTCAATCACACATCACTTGGGTTAAAAGTATCTCTACAGAAGATTGGTCTTACGGACACTTTAAACCAGTCAACTCAAAAAGGTATTTGACCAATACTCATGAAAGTGTTTTTATTGTGTCTCGTGATGGTAACTTTACTCTAGACAGGTTGGCAGTAGGTGTTCCATTCAAAGATAAGTCCAACATAGGAAGATTTAAGTCTAATCAATCTGATCTACGTTGTAGGGGTAATGTCTGGTATGTTCCGTATAAAACCAGGAATACTAGTGTGAACCATCCTGCTACATACCCTGTAGAACTCGCAGAAATGATGATTAAAATTGTAGGAACACCGGGCAAAATTCTTGACCCTTTCATGGGGACAGGGACTACAAGACTAGCATCGCAAAATCTTAATGTTGAAGCTGACGGTATTGATTTGAAAGAGTGGGTATGAGAGTATTAATTGGGTGCGAATATTCAGGTAGAGTTCGTAGAGCATTTGCGGAAAGAGGTCATGAGGTATATTCTTGTGATCTTCTTCCTGCTGATGATGGAGAAACTAAATATCATTATCAAGGCGACATTAGGGATATACTTTATGATGATTGGGACTTCGCCTGTTTCCATCCACCTTGTACTCACTTAGCAGTATCAGGAGCAAGGTGGTTTAAAGATAAAGTCCAGGAGCAACAGGAAGCCTTAGACTTTGTTCAAATGCTAATGGATGCAGATATTCCTAAGATTGCTATTGAGAACCCCATCAGTGTAATCTCTAGCCGTATTCGTAAACCAGATCAGATTATTCAACCTTGGTGGTTTGGTGATCCAGTACAGAAATCTACTTGTTTATGGCTTAAGGGATTACCACTACTAACTAAGACCAATGATGTGTATAAAGAAATGATGGAACTGCCAAGAAAAGAGCGTGAAAAAATTTGGTATGCGCCACCCGGTCCTGATCGATGGAAGATACGCAGCACCACGTTTCCCGGTTTCGCTCGTGCAATGGCAGGACAGTGGGGGTAGGGTGCATGGGGCTGGTCAATGGGGTTGACATGTGCTAGGATGGACTGTGGCCCAAGGGCTGATTCGCGCGTGAGGGGACGTTATGACCGATCTTAGACTAAAGAGATTACTTATTTTAGCGAGTAATGCTAGTGGTAATCATAAGATGTTCTATAGCCAGTATGTAAAGACTGGTGCTATGGGTTACACTGGTTGGGTTATCGGCATGGCCTACCTGACAGAAAAAGGTATGAAAAAGTTAGGGGAATTGAATAATGTTTCTTAAGTATATGCACCTAGAGCGTTATGGTAATGAAGAAGTTGATGATGGGACTCTGGTTAGTCTTACTAGTGAACCTTACTGGTCATTGGTAAAAAGGGCTAAAGAAACTGTTGACAAGGAACCTGATGGGGACACTAAAGTGGGTAGCTACTACAACTTCCCATTCAAAGACTGGTTTACAGTTAATGATATGCTTGACTATATGTCACGAAAACAATGGGGTTGGCGCAGTTACATCTTCAAAGATATTGTCAAAGCTTGTTTCCGTTTCGGTCAGAAGGAAGGAACCACAGAAGTCTACGATGCAGAAAAGATTATCTATTACGGTGTAAGATTACTAATGTCTGTATCAGATAAAACTACTGCTCGTAATTACCTACAACAACTACTAGATGATAAGCAATTCAAGGAGAATGGACAATGATTACAGGAATTATTTTTGCGTGTATGATTGAGGAAGGTCTTTGCCAACCTATGTTTAAAAGGTTTGATACTGTGCAGGAGTGTATGGTAGAGACTAAAGAGGTGGTTGATAATTTTGAGGATACTCCGGGAATGGTATTCTACGCCCTCTGTGATCCAGGTGGAGAACCTGCTTAAACAAAAGAAAACCCCCACGGCAATTAAGCTGCGGGGGTTATTTTTATTTGCAAGATTTCTTATACACATCTGATAGTTCAGAAGCGGTTACTACAACTTCATCCCCACCAACACCAATGATCTTATCTCCATTGGCAATTACTGCTCTCATGTGTCTATCTACAGGCTTATCAAGAACGTCACAAACGACTTCGCCTCTATCCACAATAACTTCTTTAGTTACTGTCCGGGTATTGTTGGTGCAACTTGCTACAGTGAGGATACTAATGGCTAACACAAGTAGTTTAATCATTGGAGTAATCCTTTCTTAACCTTTCCAGAGCAATGTTACCATCACGATTGGGATTAGATTCCCTACTCTCTTGTAGAATGTCATCTACCTTTCTCCTTATGTCAAGTTCTTTCTCTAAAGATTCAATCTTCTGTTCTCGCATTACATTGTGCTCTACCATATCGTTGTAGCGTATGTATCCGAAGATACCAGCCAAAGCAATTAATGCAACTACAAGAATTTTAGCCCAAAAGCTTTTTAAAAGTTCCATGTTATCCCTCTTTAGCTTGATCCCCTTTGTCCCTGTTTAAAGTTGGGAGGGTCTAACTTCCCGAATACATCCATACCAAATGCAGCAGTTACGAAAGCCATGAAAGGCCACACAAGAATCTCAAGTGGACCTACAGCACCTACAATACCTAGATACATAAGGTAAACAACAATGGCGATAGACAGTTCTTCTTTCCAAGTTTTATTTCTAAAAATACTAATCATCATCTTCCCTTATCTGTCCAGTAATTGATAGGTTAAAACATCGGTTTTATCAAATCCAGTTCTACCATTACACTCATATTCAATAGTTACATATACCTCAACTCTACCAAGTTCCAGGTTTGGTGGTGGGATATATTCTAATCTAATGGCAATTGGGTCGGTAGTTGCCACACTTATTAGGTCTCTTTCCGGCATGGTTCCGGGGGTTGTTATGCCAGTTTTATCCTTAAAGAGTGGTACAGCCTTAGTTAATACACAGTCCTTACCCAACTCTGTGCGCTGCACGACAAGGTGAAGAAATATATTATCCCCTCTGTATACAGGTTCTTCTACATAACTAAGTCCTTCTATTTGTCGAAAAACCCTGTCTTCACCTGCAAGGTTTCTCAGACTTTTATTGATTTCGTCCACACCAGCCTCAATTGCTGTGAGCCTTCCCGGAGAGTTCCAAATGTCTTTTAGGTTACTACTCACAGGCGACCACAGTGCTACAGCTATAGCAGTCACTAATACAAAGAAACTCCTTGTGAACCATTTCTTAAACTCTTCCCACAGGAAGTAAGTCTTATGTTTAATATCTTCTGTCATTTTTATCTCAAATATTTTGTAAGTGTCATGTCACAAGAGTCGACAAACCTGTTGAAAAATTACCGATCGGCGATTTCGATTGCTCGTTCTACAACACTAACAAGTTTAGGATGCACACCCTTGAGGCTATCTTTACTAAGAGTGCCTAGTTTATAAGTCGTTGTAGTTTCCTATATTGTAAATTCTGTATAGTAACCAAAGTCTCCACCACCTGAGACAGAAGTTCCCCGCTCTTCATAAACCACAGTCTTCGCTCTCCAATTTGTAGAACCTTGGCTAACTCTTTCAATACCGTAGTCTACACCAAATCCAGCACCTACTGCTGCCTCAAACCATTGTCTCCACCTACATACAGCAAACCAAGCATTGTTTGTAATAGGATAGTTGACAGTTCCTGTTGAAGTTCCTGCACCAGATTGTGTTACGTTCTGATTCAACTTAATTATCTTAGATGTGTTAAGAATATTATCCCTCGCATCTAAAGTAATTTGTCCTGCACTGTTAAACATCTGCATACCATATGTACCAGTCTTACTACCAATGAAACGACTAGGACCAATGTACCTTAGAGGTAGGTTAGCAGTTGCACCAGAGTAATATGTGATAGAGACAGAAGCAGGAGTTGACCACTGATTATTATTGTTAACTGTGAGATCATTACCAATGAAGAAGATACTTCTAATGTTAGGGATAATTTGTAGAGCAGTAATACAACCAGGGATATTTCTCCAACGATAAACACCCACACCTGGAACACTAACGAGGTTAGGAACTGTTGTTAATTCTTTAGATAAACAAAGTGTATCAAAGTTCTCAGACAGAATCTTAATACCTTTACTGTTATCCATTAAGGTTCCGAAGGCCATTTAAATCTCCGCTGCAAAAAGAGTAGCAGTTACATTTCCTTGACCAGTGCTTGATCTAACTGTAGTAGTTAATGTACTACTGGTTGTGATAGTTGTATTGTAGTTCCATGTCAGTTCATCAACAGTTGTGTAGTAAGTCTGATCAACAGAAGTGTTAACAAAAGCAGAAGATGTTAAGAAGATGTAACTTTTACCATTTAAGTCCACACAGTTAGATAGGTCGAAAGTGATGTTCTGATTACCACCAGCTACTGTTTTAAAATCTACTACTCTAAAAGAGATAAGGTTGTAAGCATCTACCAATCCACTTTGAGTTAGTATCTGTATTCCATAGGCCATTTCGTGTTTCCTTTGTTAAATTGGAAAGGGCAATTAAAGCTGCCCAATCCTTACTCTTAGTTTACCAGTGCTATCATACACATCAATTCTGTTATTTGAGATAACTAACCTTTCACCAGTTGTGCCTGACCTAATTGTAGTCTGACCAGCACTAGTTACAACGAACTTACCACTACCAATATCGATATTACCAGCAGTGATACTTCCTAAGTTAGCACTAATAGCAGATAAGCTATTGACGTTAATCTTGTCAGCAGTAACAGCGCCAGCTTCAATTGCAGCAGCACTTACAGCACCAGCAGCGATAATACCTGCGGTTACAGAGTTTGCAACCAAGTGATTTGTACCAACACTATTAGCAGATATCTTTGCAGCGGTAATAGCACCATCTACAATAAGTTCACCCCCACTCTTTCGACGTAACACCGGACCACTAAATACAATATGGTTACTTGCATAGCCATTTGCTAAAACTCGAAGAACAAATCTTACATATCTACCATTTGTGGGTATAGTGGCCGAGACTTCTACATCATTAAATGCTGTACCTGTATAAGTGTTGCTAAGTTGGTTGGTGACTAAGATATAATCTTTATCTAATATCTGTAGAAAGACCCCAGAACTGTGGGTGTGTGTTGCAGTAATAGTTACTTTCGCAAGAAACTCTTCACCGGGCTTAACCGGAATAAAGCCTGTTGTAATGAGAGTAGTTGTGGACGTATTAGTAGGTGGGTAGACAATGAACGCCCCTTTTGACTTCGCCCCAGGTGTTAAATCCCCATAATTAGTAGAAAGACTTACGTTAGTTGGTTTATTCCAGTAGGCTTCGTCTTGTAAATTACTATCTATGATTAGATTACTGATATCCCCGATGGCAATTTTACTTGCAAGGATAGAATTAGCCTGAATCTTATCTGCACTAATAGCACCAGCAGCAATCTTTGCAGTGGTGACGGCATTAGCTTCTAACTTATCTGTTGTGATTGCATTAGTTGCGATCTTACCTGCTGTAACAGCATTAGCTTTTAGCTTAGGTGTACTAATGGCATCATCACTGATCTTTGTTTCAGTAATAGCATTATTTGCAATCTGGCCAGAAGTAATTTGTCCGGTGATGTCTGCCGCAGGAACAGAAGCAGTAAAAGACCCATTTTTGTAACGGTAGAGTTTACCATCACTTAGAAGCATTACTACTCTGCCTTCATAGTTACCTGTGGTTGGTAACGAAGGAAAAACTTCAACAGGCTTAAGATCAGCAGGAAAGTTATTTCTTTCTAAAATCAGATTATCGGGGTTGAATGGTTCTACAGCAGGTTTCCATGTTCCTGTAGCACCGTCATAGATGTATAGTTGCCTATCGACTGTGTTATAGACAGTCCTACCATCAAAATTGCCAGAGGTAGGAAGATTTGGAAGAACCTCTACAGCACTAAGTCCTGCATCCTCTAGGAGTTGGTCTACATCAATACCTACATCAGATTGTTCAATAAATAGTGCAGTGCCCATTACGCCAAGTGTAAAAGACGATTTGTTATTAGAGTTATCTACAGCACGAATAAAGAACCACTTTTCTTCCATTGGTTCCATGTTGAAGATGAACTTAGTACCACCAGATTTACCTAATAGTGTTGCGTTACTTACGCTACTATCAACACCACCCCAAATTTCTACATGGTTAAGATCACGGTCAGTTGGATTAACCCAAGTAACTTCTACAGCCCTATACAAGTTCTTAGTCTGTAGATTTGTAGGGATACCCGGTGGGGTTTCTTTACCATCTACTGTAGTGGTTAGCTGTTCCCAAGGTCCAGAGAAACCAGCAAAGTTTACAGCTTTAACTCGGTAATCGTGAAGCACACCACTCTTAACACTTGGGATAATGATACTAATTTCATCAGTCTCTGTAGCTGACCAAGAGGTATCACTACTCTTTTTCCACTGGACTACATATTTATCAACAAAAGCACTGTCAGCAGCGTCCCAAGAAAGGACAACCTCACCGAGTAAACTACCATCGCTTTGTAGAGTTTGGCGGTTAGTTACCGACAGATTGGTAATATTTAACCCAGAGGTAGGATCAGGTAGATTGGTGTTATTACTAATAATATCTCTTTCTTCTGCGTTCCAGTCATAAGCAGCAGCAGAAGTTTCTCTTAGGACAAGACTGATCTTTAACTCACCACTATTTGTAGTAGGTTTCCAAGAAATTACTTCAAAATATTTATTACTAAAACCGTACCTATCGAAAGTAAATTGGACAACATCTCCGACTTTTACCTTAGCGGCTTTTAGTCCGAAGTCTGCTCCAATAATAATTTCTTCACGACTGCGGAACATGGCCATTTTAGCAAGACGCTGAGCACCAGAACTAGAGGTAGTATATGGGAAGGACATATCAAGCACGTTAGTTTGATCATTATCTCTTTCTAGGAATACTGAGGATTCAACCTTTGGGTAGTCAACCTCAATATAATCCTGTTCCTTATCAAGAAAAGTGCCTGACACGGCATTGAAGTTTTCTTTGCGAGAGTTCTTAGTAACTAGACTAATACCACTACGAAGATCATCAGCATCAAAACTTACGTATGGCCCAGAAGGGAAGTAGCCAACCTTAAATTGCCATTTCCCTTGCCCCCAGAATAGGGTAGCCCCGCAAGAAGTAAGCATATTTTGTAGATTTGATCTTGGGACGTTTGCAGTAGAGACTACACCATTAAGGGGATATCTTTTTTCTGTTGAATTGTCTTTCTTTGTTACTAGAGTATCACAGACATTGGCGGCTGTTGCCCAATCAGAGCTACTCAATGAGGTAGGTGACTGAATAGAATTTAGGCCAAAAGGTTGTTCAATGTAATCACGGATACATAGTGCGGCATTATCTGTCCAAACAGTATTACCTGACCTTGGGTCATAAACTTTACGACCTTTAACCATCGCGGTGATAGTAGGAAGACCATTCCCAAAAACATCTCCATCCCAATCTAGACGAACGTAGAGATAAGCAATACCACGGCCACGGAAATTAATATCCATACTTGTTTCAGCTACAAGGTCTGGGTCAGCCAGTTGGTTAGGAGAACCTAGGTGTTTCTTAACACGAGCGCGAGACTTCCATCGGTCGCCAACGGTAAAACCTTCGGAATCTAGAGTTACCTTTTCATCATTAAAGTATACATCTCCAATTTCTGAGACTTCATGACCTGCGAGAACGATAATCATGTGTAGGTAATCATCCTTAAAGACTTTATAACCGTGTCGGTCAGAAGTCTCCATGAAAGTAACTGTACCACCCTTACGAATCTCGCCATATACAATATCAAAATCACCTACAGCTTCTTTAACGTTACCTAGAGTTTGACTTGAAGTCCCAGGTGGCTTAGGTGTAAGAGCGGCCAAAGCCCAACTTGTTACAGCGGTTGTAATTAGGAAACCGCCCATAGTTGCAAGACTTACGCCAGCAATAGTTGTCGTGGCAAGAACACCAGTAGTACCAAATAGAAAAGCACCTGCAGCAGCAGCAACAGGACCACGAGGAACCCTTGCCCAAGAGTTAGGAGTACTTCTACCCCACAGTTCATTAAATGTCATATCTATTTCTCCATGAATAACTTACAGCCTTTGTAGGCAGATACCTAACACCTTTAGTGTTCAGAAACACTGATAAATCCCCTACACAGAAGCCTGTAGCTAGCCCATGTAGGTAGGTATCCCCCAAGACCTTTATAGCTACTAGGTGGCCTTCCTGTGGCTTCTCTGTGCGTTCTAAATACTTATCTGCGCCTTGAAGTGGGTCGCTAAAGTCAGTATCCTCAAAAGAACTGATGTTCATGTATTCCTCTCCCCAATAATGTCCGTGGTAGATTTTCCAACAGTGGTTAGTGAATTGAATACAGTTGTTGGTTTCGATATCGAAAGGTTCTTTTGCTTTTTGCTTTAGGTAATTTAATAGTTCGGGTTTCAAGTTGGTTTCCTTAATCTCTACCCATTTTCCAGTTTACTTTCTTATCCTGTAGGCTTGCTACTGTGGAAAAGAATGTGTCGCCGGGGTATCGGGAATTTTGTGTTTCCTGTGTGTAACGAAGTGGGACTTTCCTATCAAGAAGGATGAGTCTACTTTCAACCGATAGGTTAATAAGACAGGTTTCACCACTATCTTCAATGGTCATAACGTCCATGAAACCAGAGAAGATTTCAAAAAAGTCGTCACCACTTCCTAATAAAATCCTACAGTCCCTATTTTGGTAAGGTTCCTGAATAGCTAAGGAGACCAGAGAGCTATCTACACCATTAAGAGAAATACTAGCTCCGGGTGCAGATAGGCCGTCTGATTCTTCAACACCACTTACAGATAAAAGTGATCCTGTTCCTGTGTAAGTTTGTCCACCGATGGATTTATCACCGATACCTGACCAGATACGCAAAGCACCTGAATCGAACATAAGTTCTACGGCTACAAAAAGATCAACGTCCCTACTTAAAAACTTATTACTAAGTGCTGTACTAATATCACGCATTAAATCACTTCCTCACAAGAAAAGCTAAGACTGTATTTACACCCATCCTGCTCTGAATAATCAAAAGTCCCACTAGATAGCCTGAAAAGACCTTTGGAGTTGTTCATGGTAATACTCTGCCCGTCTGTGGGACTCATCCTCAAGCGTGGCCAAATTTCTAAACTCGCGTATCCATTGCTATCTGTGTTAGCTGGCATAGTAACTTTATAAAGTCTAGAACTACTGCCTGTTCCTATTTGTAGCCAATCACCCCGACTTGCCCAATGTATTTCACTCTTTTGACTAGTATTTACTAAAAGAGTTGACCCAGATTGGTTAGAGCCTCTTACAGTTACACCTGTGGTAGAACCCCTTCTGGGCATAACACCTAGAGGATCACCCATTAGGAATGTTCCCCCACAGCCGTTTAGTGCGTTTAGGAAACCTACCCATTCTTCCGCATCATCCCTGTTTCTATTTTCTACAGAGACTTGTGCGTAACGAATTTGTCCTGGATAGGTTTGTGACTGACCTTGGAAAGTAA